>Ga0247843_1002957_pt1 | contig 29137 bp, 23 predicted proteins | sample LaCruzMarch2017__FD_192420 | JGI IMG/M metagenome (GOLD analysis project Ga0247843, IMG submission 192420) | Freshwater microbial communities from meromictic Lake La Cruz, Castile-La Mancha, Spain - LaCruzMarch2017_8m | ecosystem: Environmental > Aquatic > Freshwater > Lake | place: Spain... | reverse complement strand
ATAGCAGATTCTATTCCAGAACTAACAGATCTAATATAGTAGCTATATGTAGTCGAAGGAATTAAACCAGTTATAGTTGCGCTAGTTGTTGGGTAAGACACATTTTGAATCAAAATACTATCTTGATAAACATTGAAACTATCAATAGCAGGACAATTATCGCTTACGCTCCAGTTCAAAACAACAGGGCATGTTGCGACAATAGGGGCTAATGTAGGGACGTCCACTGCTGGATAAGTAACACTTTCAGTATTTGAAATAGCAGATTCTATTCCAGAACTAACAGATCTAATATAGTAGCTATATGTAGTAGAAGGAATTAAACCAGTTATAGTTGCGCTAGTTGTAAAAACATTTTGAATCAAAACACTATCTTGATAAACATTGAAACTATCAATAACAGGACAATTATAGCTTATGCTCCAGTTCAAAACAACAGGGCATGTTGCGACAATAGGGGCTAATGTAGGGACATCAATAGGTGGGATTGTAATGACAACTGAATTCGAAAAATCAGATTCTATTCCAGAACTAACAGATCTAATATAGTAGCTATATGTAGTCGAAGGAACTAAGCCAGTTATACTTACAGTAGTAGTCGTATAAGGAACAATTTGAACCAAAACATCATTTTGATAAATATAGAAGTTGGATATTGGAAGACAATTATTAAAGGTCCAAGATAAAACAATTGGGCAAAATGACGCCGCATCTAGTGACAAAATCGGCGGTATAGGTGTGACTGCACTCACAAGCCCTTTGTAACCTTCCGGCCATTTAGTGCCACTTGTTGGCATTATATACCTTTGCCTAGGATACCAAGTTGCTACTTTGGGGTCCCAACATAAAACTTGCACTGGTCCAGGCACATCAGAAGCACTTGTCAAATTACAAGGTTGGTTATATGTTGTTCGAACAACTTCTTGAGTACACGGATTAACATATGTGTTGCCGACTAAGGATCCACCGTCTTCCAAAACAGTTGTGTTACACCCAAATGGATTGGGAACATCATATTGAAATGGACCGCTCACATTATTTGGTGCACCCACAATATTATTTGGAAATGGAATATTAACGTAATTCACACGCTGAAAACTGGATGTATTTGGATTTGTATATGTCTCACTTTGGGTGGCAAAGCATTTCCTTCTGCCAGCCCATTGACCTTTTGCTATTTGGGTATATCTCTGTTTTTTTGTCAAATTGGAACTATTGTTTTTATATTGCAATACATTCCCCTTTAACAACATTTGTTTATCATAATTATATTTGCTCAATGATTCATATGAATTCGTCAAAGGAACATATACTAATTGTGATGTATCTGTATTTGTGGAACATTTATCTTGAACCCTACTCCAAACTCTGGGAGGTATTGGATTATATGACATTTCTTATATACACTATTGATTATTTATTACATAATATAAATAATCAAGAATTCGGTTAATTAAGGATTGTAACCATCACCCGCTCCATAAAAGAACCAGCGCATTGATAAATAATCGCTGTTTTTAGCATTGATTCCATTTGACCCTGTCATTTTCGTGTTGGGACCATCCATAGATATTTTTTGTATTTCTGCTGTTCCTAAAGCATAATTGTAATACCATAAATTAGAAATATAGCCATCGAATCCTCCATTCATACCCACATACACTTCTCCATAATTTTGTTTAGGCACACCCACCAATTGTACACTTCGTGATATTGTCCCATTAATATAAACATCTAATGCGTTATTTTGACATCTTAAAATAACATTTATCCATTTATTCAACGGAATATCTGGTATCACTATTTCATCGTTAATAACATCAAATGTGTTCATCATAACAACAAGTGCATTTGTATTGGGTGCAATATACAAACCTGGAGCATTATTGGGAAAATTCAACCCGTTTTTCTCTAAACCGTCGCTATTCCCTTTGTAGAAAATGTGTTTATAGAGACCTTCCTTATAGTCAAAGTTATCGATATAAATCCAAACAGACCATGTAAATTCAATACCATCGGTTGCGTTTACGGATCTATAAATAGTGGTAGATTTACTACTGCTTGGTTGTTGTGGGAAAACTATTAATTGTTTCGCATCAACCATTCCGTTGATTAATTTGGGAGATTCATTTGGTTTAAAAATGTAAGATACCAATACTATACCTACCCTTAATAATACTATAAAGGCAAATATCACCAAAAACAAAAATGCAAATTTTGCTATTAGACTATTTGATTCTCCAAATCCCTTATCACCGTAAGTTGTCGCATTAGTTGAGAATGAATTAAATGGTGATGTATTTGATGAATTATTTTGTGAATTTGCAAAGTTCATGTGTATATATAATTAAATAAGAAAATTTTTCTGGTTATTCTAAAATGTTACACTACCTTGTGTTGTTCCATTCTCTACTAAAGATACTTGAACTTGATAAGTGAATAAACTAGCTAACCAACTTGTTGGACCTTTCATATATATGTTCCATGCCTCTTGAGGATTCAATGGTTTTGGAAAATATGCCAACTTGGACGTCCAACCATCAAACCCGCCGTTTGGAGTCAAGAATACGTTGGAATTGCCATTCACATTTGCAACCCCAGGCAACAAACATGTTTTGACTAACTTACCATCTATATAAATGTCCATTGTTCTTCCGTAAACACTAACAACCAAGTTTACCCATTTTTGTATTGGAATATTTGCTACACTACAAGTGTGAACAATCACATTTTCACCAGAAGCAGGTTGTTGATCTGCGCCTGGAAAACATCCTAAAGAAACCATAACGTTGTTTTCAACGGCGCCTAGAACAACCGCCGGGCAAGGTCCTTGCCCACGAACGCCTGGAATAGAGCCGTTTTCAGAACTACTTGATGACGACATCCTGCCAAATACTACTTTGGGCTCTCCATACCGGTAATTCCAGTCGTTCACATAGAACCAAACAGAATACGCAAAATTAGTAGATGCTTCGTCCTTCAGCTCTATAGTTGACATATTTTTACCATTGAGTAAGCTCCCTTGTAACGTACTTGGGTCACTAAATAATAATTTCAATAAAAAGAATATTAACGCAATAACTGCTATTGTTAAAACAATACTCAAAGGGCTCATTGTATATTATAGATTTAGAAATTTTCTATTTAATTAATGAAATAATAGTTTCATCATTATTATTTGTTACAGGTGGAGTCATATTTTTAACCATGTTGTATAAATAGTATATATTCGTTCTTGTCAATGGTTTGTTAAAGTAAACCACGTTGCAAATACCACCATTTACTCCGTCCTTTTCACCAATGGTAAGCGTATCCAACGTCATGTATGGAACTACATGAATAGAAGACTTTACTAGTTCTCCATTCAAAAACACATCTAAAGTTCCTCCACTGAAATTGATGATTATGTTATTCCATTTTTGTAAAAGAAAATTGTCCTTTTTATAAATAATTTTATGAGGAACACCATCAACTATTTCAATTTTATCGGGATCATTCACCTTATTCGTTTCATTAGTAAAAGAACTTGGCTCGATATTTATTACCGTAATCAGTAATGTGTTCGTATTGGCCTTGTACAATATGTTTGGTTTTCCTCCATAACTCAAAAGGGATGTGTATTTTATATAGGAAGAGTTTGAATTTGGGGGTGCCGAATCAATGTATATCCACGACGACAATCCATAATGGTAATTAAAATTATCGTTACTAGTTAACTGTTGATGCGTTGCCAACGAATGTGAATCATTTGTGAATACTGGATTATTGACTAAAAGTTTTCCACCTTGTAAGTTGATTTTCTCATATAATATCGGAATGCCATAATATAGCAATGACAATGCTGAAATGAATATTATTAGAGCTAATGAAGTTCCTGTATGATTATCTGTTTTACTAGTTTTATAGGTTCCTGTCGCTATATTCAATATAAAATCAAACAATCCTGTGAATAAACAAGGAATGTAAAAGATCATACTCAAAATTAAACTAAAAAAACCATTTTTCTTTGAATTATTACTTGGCAATTCGACATTCATTGTCTTATACGCCAATGATAACACTACAATTATAAGTAACGTGTTCAATAATAAACTTGGAATACTTGATTGTCCTGAGTAATTTTGAACATTATATGTAATTAAACCAATCAATAATCCAGATGTGGTTAGACCCATCAACATTAATAATGCTCGTTTGAATAGATTCATCTTGTTTATATTAATTGATTTATCTTGTATCTCCGGAAATATGTTAACAACCAACATTGTTGACCAAATTATTACAATTATCAATAATAATATTAAAACAGCTGCTGAGGTTGTTATATTATTGAATAAACCTCCGGGAAATTTCATTATCCCAATTGCTACAATTATCAAAAATAAAATAAACAATATACTTCCGTACACAGAGAACTTAGAAAACATACTGAATAAACTTGTTGGTGTTATAGGTGTCGTAGTAGATGAAGGAGCCGTATTATCTTGTAGGGTTAAAAGAACGATCATATAGAGAAAACTAAAAACAGATATCAACATTGTTAATATCAAACTATAGCCGAAACTTTTGTTTATATAACCACCTGGATCTACAGAATAAAACACAAAAATCATCGTAATTAGACATAAAAATAAAATTATCGCCTTTATTCTTTCATAGTTGACATTGAATGATGACAAGTAGTCTGTCTTCATACCTTTATACACAAACATACCAGCAAAGAATAATGTAATGGGTGTAATTATATACGCATAATCATCCAACAATTTTCTAGGTAACAATGTAAATAATAGTATAACGGAAATCGTATATAAAATAACATAAAAAACATTACTAATTTGTAAAAGTAAATTTTTCAAATCCTTAAAATTGGGTATTACAACAACGCATACAATTCCAAAGAGTAATGTAGAAAAAAGCACAATAAGTGTGTTTGCTACAATTTTATCCTTTGCTAATCCTGAATTTGAATACATAGGTGATAGATCCTGTCCACTAAACAAATACACAAATAGAGTTATAATAAATATCGTCATTAAGATCATTGTTGGAAAAAATACATATGGTTTGCTTATATTTGGTAAATTATTATTTCCATTTTGGCTATCCATTATATTAATAAAATATTATTTTATGTTACATAAAAACTAAAATTTGCAACATAGTTTCTACACCTTTGAAGAATTAAAATGGCAGGCCTTCAGCGTAGCTAACGCTTTTTATTCTTTCAAAGTGATGCCCATTTTTTACGGAGTTATAAGATTTTAACGGCACAATTCGTGTCGTTTTAAATCTTCAGTAGTCTAAAACGTTTCTAATACAGTTTTCTTCCCATGACAATCACGACACAATGCTATTAGATTTTGTACGTCGTTACCACCTCCATGTTCTAATCTAATTTTATGATCAACTTCATATGTATAGTCTAGTTGCTTGTCACACTGTCCACATTTCCAATCTTGTTGGGAAGCTACATACTTCTTTTTCATCCCACTAACAGAACGATTGTTACCATTTTTGCCAGAATTCAACATTCTTCTTTCTCCACTCATACTTTGACCCATACTTTGACCCATACTTTGTGTATCAAAATCATTTTTAGATGTTAAATCAAAAATAGGTGATAGAAGATCTAACGAAGACTTGTCGATTGGCATATATTTTACAACGTTATTGGCACAAACCAACATTTTCTTTCCTTGAAGAGGATTTCTTTTCAATAGTAAATAAATTCCAATACCTGTTACTGCGAAAAAACTCATTTGATAATATTTTTTATATGATAATAACATTTTTGAATATTTACCATCGTGATATGCGTTATATATGAAGAACCCTGTTATGCCTAATATAAATATTTCTAATCGCATTATATATATTAACACACAATTTGTTTTACCATTTTCCTCTTTACGCATAAAGAGGAAAATATATCGAGTTTTTATATCAAATCAGAGTTGTTGACCGTTTTATATTTGTTGAATTTACTACTGTTGTATTTATTGTTTTTGTTCTTGCTGTTGTTGTCTTTGTTTATTTTTTGCTAAATTAACTAAACCTAGCATTCCTAGTATAATAATAATATACGGGAGTAGCACCAATACCCAAGATACTGATGTATATCCCTTACTACACAACCAATTCAATCCATATGTCCATATGAAGGCAAACATTAATTTCATAAATACTGCTAAAACTGGAACGCTGTTAAATAACGCAATAATACATGCGAGTACTGCCAAGAAAAAGTATATTTTCGCAGGTGTGCAAAGTTGCTGGAAATTCTTATTCATTATATTATATAATTATGTTTTATTTTTTTTTAAGGTTGATAAAAATAATAGATTTTTTACCAGTTTTACATTTTTACTAGTTTTTTTCTTGAAACTAATCTTTGTTGTGTTTGAACCCATTTTATTTTTGTTTGATCTTGTTAAATTATTATTCTTTTTCTTTATTTGTTTTATTTGTTTTATTTGTTTTGGTTTTTTGCCAAGTTTATCAATCGTTGCTTCTTTTTTAAGTATATCTTCCAACTCACGAATGTTGTTTATGAGTTCATTAGTATTAATTGGTTCGGCTCTTGGAGTATATAAATAATTTATAAATAGTGATTTGATTAAATTATATGCCTTCATCTCTCCAATTGTTAAAATATCGTAATTGTTAAAGAAACACTCTAGGAACGGGTAATAGGATGATATAAACCCCCAAATATCTATTGTCTCTATAAATACAGTATCTAAATAGATCCTCAAGTCTAAAGTTCCATCCTTTCTGAATTTTGTGAAATGTATTAACACTTCAATTATGTAATTTGTAATGTATATAATCGTAAAATTACTTTCAATCAATTTGAACTTTATATCATCATCATACACATTAATCAAATCTTTACTGAACAAAAAATACATAATTTCGTTAATAAATCCATAATGACCAACCCCCCTTTCTCTCATCCAGTAAAAAATATAATTTACCACAAATGGTCTTAGTTCGCTTTCAGTTGTTTTACCACCATCTTCAATATATTTGGAATATTTATGCACAAACGACTCAGTAAACATAATAACTGAAAAAGGGACATTGTATTGTAGTGGTCTATTTCTCCATACTTTAGGAAATTCACTATTTTTAAATGGTACATACTCAGTTGATAACCCCCAATCGATCAATCTGGCTTTATCGTTCGTTTTATCGAATAAAATATTTGAGTCCTTGATATCACAATGATATACATTTCTTTTGTTCATTGGGATGATTCCGTTTATTAGCAATTCCATCAAAGAACTATTCAATTTAATCAGGTTATCAATAGACCCATTCTCGTAAATATATTCATCGATAGCAACACCTCCGTTTGGCATATTCAACATCAATAATTTGTCAAGCGAATCATTTATATTCACTTTTGTAATATTATCTTTAGGCAATGCTTTACATTTAGTATTGAAATCTTTAAGATCCGTTTCAGTTAGTTTATATGGTTTACATACACTAATATCGTATAATAGAAAGTAGTCCTTATAGTTTTTTACAGTTTCTAATTTTTTACTTAGGGTTTGAATCTCATTGTATTCTTGTAGTGCATTTTTTTCGGTCATTAGCTTACTTATAGAATGTGTAGAATCATTTTTTTGGCTTCCTTCACATCTCAAGGCTGGGTCAAATACGCACCCAAAGCCTCCAGAAGCGAATACTTTACCACCTTTTTTATTTTTCATTATTATATATATAGTAATAAAAAAATTACTTATCGTACAAATAGTAGATAGAGCCAACCATACTAACAAGTATTCCACCATAAATAAGCTTCTCTCTTAATTTTAAAAATTCCATTGTTTTTTCGTTTTTTGGTTTATATGCTTCATAATATTTTACAAAAAATTCATTTAATGTTATCTGTGGTTTATCGAGTTTTTGATTTATTTTATTGTGAATAAACCATACCCAACGAACAAATGATTCACGATTATCCAAGTATGGCGCTATGGGGTATTCGTCAATCAGTTTACTTAGTTCACCCGAAATGCTTTCAACAGGTATGAACAACGGAAGGTTTTGTATGAACTCATAGTATTTTTTTTTTGTAACGGCGTTTGGTCTATTTGGATATGACATAGAGATTGTATGTAAGAAAAACCAATAGTGTGGCCCCCAAACAGTTGGATCGAGATAAGTCATTTAACATACTTGATTAAAATTATAATATAAAATGAACTACTCTACACATTTGGACAATTACCTAAAGGTGTAAATAAATGTTACTGAATAATATTTAAAACAATATTTGAATACTACATAAGTATGAATAAAAACACAAACATATGTAATAATTGCGGTAAACAAGGTCATTTGTTCCATCAATGTAAGTTGCCTATAACTAGCTATGGAATTATTTTATTTAGGTTATCATCTAATGGCATTCAATTTTTAATGTTACGGCGTAAAGATAGTTTCGGATACATTGATTTTATAAGAGGCAAGTATTCGCCATATAATGTCAATCAAGTTCAAAATATTGTAGATGAAATGTCTGTTAATGAAAAACAAAAAATTTTAGCTGAGCCGTTTGATGATTTATGGAAAGGAATGTGGGGTGATAATTCAAAAACCCAATATAGGAGTGAAGAGTATGCATCATTAAAAAAAAACGAACTGCTGAAAAATGGTGTTACAATTGATGATGTTAAGATTAATCTATTCGATATAGTGGAAAAAAGTATAACAAACTGGAATGAAACTGAATGGGAGTTTCCAAAAGGACGTCGTGACCACAAGGAAAAGGATTTAGATTGTGCGTTGAGGGAATTTGAAGAAGAGACAGGAATTCCTCAAAACAAAATAACAGTTATTGAGAATCTAGTACCTTTTGAAGAAACGTTTATAGGTACAAACCATAAATCCTATAAACATAAATATTTTTTGGCGTGCATGAATGAAAATGACCACGCATTACAAAACTATCAAAAAACAGAAGTTAGTAAATTGGAATGGAAGACAATTGACGAATGTTTAGAATCAATAAGACCATATAATTTAGAAAAAAAAATAATAATAGCAAAAATTAATAAAGTATTACAAGAATATAGATTATATTCCTAATATATAAACATGGAAACTATAGTCTTGGAACCTATTAAAATGGAACCTTTAATACAAAAAATAAAAAGGTGCCCAAAAGGAACAAGGAAAAATAAAATAACGAATGAATGTGATAAAGTAGAAGAGGATAGAAAAAGGTGTCCCAAAGGTTCCCGAAAAAATAAACAAACGAATGAATGTGTTATTTATGAAAATGTTCCTATTGTCGAAGAGATTGTTCCTATTGTCGAAGAGATTGCTCCTATTGTCGAAGAGATTGTTCCTATTGTCGAAGAGACTGTTCCTATTGTCGAAGAGACTGTTCCTATCGTAGAAACAATAGATTCATGTGATTATGATTTACAAAAAGATTCCTCCAAATTAAACTGTACCAATGAAAATTTATATTCCAATGAATGTAACAAATTTTTATTGAAAAAAGAGCTAATTGAAAAGAATTGTCTAAGCGAATATCCTGACACAGATTCTTATTTATACCCTAATTTGAACGACACTAATTTTAACATCAAAATAGCAGAGAAAAAAGAATTTAATGACACGAAATATGATGGTATAATTCATAAAAATATAAAAGAACATGCCGACATATTAGCAAATGCTGAATTTGAACTACAGCCTCACCAGGCTTTTGTTAAAAACTTTTTATCATTTCAAACACCATACAACAGTTTGTTACTTTACCATGGTCTTGGTTCGGGTAAAACATGTAGTGCGATCGGTGTGTGTGAAGAAATGAGGGACTATATGAGACGAACTGGTATTACGAAAAGAATATTAATTGTTGCATCGGAAAATGTCCAAGATAATTTCAAATTACAACTATTCGATGAGAGAAAACTAAAAGAAATTGATGGATTATGGAGTGTTAAAGGATGTATTGGAAATAAACTAATAAAGGAGATAAATCCTACAAACATGAAGGGTATTCCAAAAGAGAAAATAATAGGTCAAATAAAGTCATTAATCAACACCTATTACTTGTTTTTAGGGTATGGTCAGCTTGCCAATTATATAATAAAGATAATCAACTACTCTGAGGAGATTGAGATAAAACGAGAGGAACGTAAAACAAAAGTAAAAAATGATAAAAAGGACAAGAAGGATAAAAATGAAGACAATAAGAAGGATATCAAAATAACATTGAACAATAGGATCATCCGAAGGTTGCGCAATGAGTTTAACGATCGGTTAATAGTAATTGACGAAGTTCATAATATCCGCATGACAGATGATAATGAAAATAAAAAAGTTGCGATTAATTTGGAGTTTCTTGTTAAAGCGGCAGTAAATATGAGGTTTTTGTTGCTATCTGCGACACCAATGTATAACAGTTATAAGGAAATTATATGGCTATTGAACTTGATGAATACAAACGATCGACGTGGTAGAATTGAAACCAAAGATGTTTTTAATCCCGATGGTAGTTTTAAAAAGAATGGTCAAGAGATGCTGATTAGAAAGGCGACTGGTTATGTTTCCTTCGTGAGAGGTGAAAATCCTTATACATTCCCGTACAGGGTTTATCCAGATATTTTTGCACCGAATCAAACCTTTCCATTTATATCATATCCTTCTTACCAAATGAACCTAAAAAAAATAAAAGATGATGATAAGAAGCGTATATTAAGTTTATATTTGAATAAGATAGGAAATTGTAGTAATTGTGGCAATTGTCAATATTGCGTTTATAGGTACATTATTCATAATTTAAGAAACAAACGATTTTCAATAACAACTAAAAAGGGTTCTGTAAGAGCAATGCCAAGTTTTAGCAATATGGAGTCGTTTGGATATACTGTATTACAAACACCCTTAGAGTCGTTGATAATATCATATCCAATTAAAGGTCTTAAAGAAATAGTTGAAAATATACCGGACACAAAATATTCAGAGGCCATATCAGAAGAATTTAGCGAAACATCTAATGAAGAAGATCTAGAACCTGCTAATGAAACAAGTATTACTGTAGACATTAATGATTTAACTGCTGTAGAAGAACCAGAAGTAGAAGAACCAGAATTAGAAGAACCAGAATTAGAAGAACCAGAAGTAGAAGAAGAAATACAATCAGCAGGAGCAGTTGACGTTAAAATAAACAAGAATTTTGCAATAGATCCTCGTGAACTAACTGGTAAATTGGGGTTGGGTCGAATGATGGATTTTATCGACACAAAGTCACCACCTGAAAAAGGTTCGTTTGAATACAAGGATTCAACAATCAAAAATCATGGTAAGATTTTCTCTCGTAAAGAGATTGGTAGGTTTAGTTCCAAAATCAAATGTATATTAGAACAAATAGTAAATAATGATATGGTGTCCAAAGGAGTTATCTTGATATATTCTCAGTACATTGACAGTGGATTAATACCAATGGCTCTAGCGCTAGAAGAAGCTGGATTCGTTAGATATGGAGAAAAGGCGAAACAACTATTTAAAAAACCACCGACAAAGTATGTCGATGTCAGGACAATGAAACCACCAACCAACGAAAAGGATTTCATTCCTGCTCGTTATACTATGATAACAGGAGATACACGGTTGTCACCGGATAATGACAATGACGTAAAGACAATTACAAATGAAAACAATAAAGATGGTAATAAGGTAAAAGTAATTTTGATATCCAAAGCCGGATCAGAAGGAATAGATTTGAAATTCATTCGACAGGTTCATATACTTGAGCCATGGTATAATATGAATCGTATAGAACAAATAACAGGACGTGCTGTTAGAAATTTGAGTCACAAGGATCTTGATTTTGAGAATAGGAACGTTCAAATTTTTTTATATGGAACAATACTAAGCGATGAAAACAGAGAAGAGGCTGCGGATCTATATGTTTTCCGTGTAGCAGAGAGAAAGGCAGTTCAAATTGGGAAGGTTAGTCGCATATTAAAAGAGTCCGCAATAGATTGTATCATAAATCACGATCAAACTAACTTTACCCAAGAAATGATATCACAAAAGATGGGAGATGAAACCATAACACAAGAATTATCAACAGGTTTAGTTGTAAAAGAGTTCAAGATTGGTGACGCACCTAATTCCGCTGCATGTGATTATATGGAAAATTGTAATTATGATTGTAGACCTGATAAACAAATAGGAGAAATAAACGAAGATACATATAATGAACATTTCATTATGATGAATTCCGAAAAGATTCTACAAAGGATACGTATGCTAATGAAAGAAAGCTTCTTTTATAAAAAGGACGTTTTGATAAACTTGATACAAATACCCAAGAAATATCCATATACACAGATATATTCGGCATTAACGCTTTTGATAGAAGATAACAATGAGTTTATAATTGATAAATATGGTCGAAATGGTAGACTTGTTAACATTGGAGAATATTATCTTTTCCAACCTATTGAACTAAGAGATCGAAACATTTCAATATTTGATAGATCGGTACCAATAGACTATAAACATGATATGATAAAATTCGAAATCAATAAAAACATAATAAACCCAATTGTTAAGCAAATTGAACAAGTTGATAATATAATTGGTCAAAAAATCGTGGAACAATTTATAAAAAAATTCGCAACAGTTGAAGAATACCAGAATAAAAAGGTAGAGAGGGGAGACCACGATTGGTATAAGTATTGTGGTTTGGCTATAAGAAAACTTGTAAAAGACTATCCTGATATCAAAGAATATTTACTGGAATTTGTAATTGCTCATATGATAGAATTGTTATTATTCGAAGACAAACTTGAACTTATGAATTATATATATTCATTGGATAAAATAAAGAATGGATCATTTGAATGGCATATAAAACAGTACTTTGAGAGAAACAATATAATAGCGAAAATAATGAAAAACAACGTATTAAAAGAAAGTATTACGTTTATGATTTTATACAATTTAAATAACGAGAAGATAATGATTTTAAGCGATACAAATGAATGGGTCGAAACAAACCCAGAACAAAAGAGAAAAATTGCAAATTCAAAAGAAGCCCAAGACTCTGTTAAGTTTGATATTAATAAATATAACAAAATAATAGGTTTTATTGGTTATGAAAAAAACAATTCATATTTGATTTACAAAACAAAAGATATGTCATCTAGCCGAGATAGGGGTGCAAGATGTGATGAAGCGGGAAAGGAAAAAACAATCAAAACATTAAATGCTATTATAGGTGAGACAAAATATACAAATGAAAATACACGAATACAAAAAGATGCGGATGGTAATTTAATACATGATGCAATAAGTCATGATGAGTTATGTATTATACAAGAATTCATTCTAAGATATAACCAGCGTATTGAAAAGGATAATAAGATTTGGTTTATTATACCTGAAATGGCAATATATCACAAACTGTATACTGTAATTGTAAAATAATGTGTTTAAAATAAAATTGAAAACCAATTAAAAGAATATTTGTGTATTATATAAAATGGAGTATTCAAAACAACCACAAAAATACAAGAAAAAAGATAATAAGTTACAGTCCGTTTATTCAAGATGTTTAGTTACAAGAAATATAGTTCTTCCTATAACTGCCATTGGTAAAAATATAAGACAGACTATTGAAGAAAATGTAAAGGATAATTTTGAAGCCAAATGCGTTGTCGAAGGGTATATAAAACCTAATTCTTCAAAAATTATTACTTATTCAAGTGGGTTGGTTCAAGGAGGAAGTAATATTTCGTTTGAAGTCGTGTTCGAGTGTATGGTGTGCTTTCCTGTTGAAAATATGTTAATATCATGTGTTGCAAAAAATATTACAAAGGCAGGTATAAGGGCAGAAAGTTCAGATGAATACCCATCTCCTGTTGTTATATTCATAGCGAAGGATCATCATTATAATGCTTCGAATTTTTCGGACATCAAAGAGGGTGATAATTTTAAAGCAAGAGTGATAGGTCAGCGATTTGAACTAAATGACAAATATATTTCAATTATAGGAGAGCTAGTAAAAGAGAAGAAAATGAATGGCGGCGAGAAACAACGCATTAAAATTGAAGATGAATAAAACTTGAATATTCAAGTGAATAAAATAATAAATATATCAAAATTATTTTTGATATCTTCATAAGTCCAATCTTCAATTGGAGTAAAAATACAATGCTTTGAATTCCTCTGCAGTCATTATAGGGATATTATTCGTGTTTGCATATTTAGTTTTGTTCGATACATCATCCTTAGATTTAACAATCAATACAAATGTTGTTTTTTTGATTTCATCCTCTAATGTTGCACCATATTTAGCTAACTCGTATATTATTTCCTTGTCACGCACTTTAGTCATTACGATCTTTTTGCCATATAAGGGATTGGTTGTATCTATACTCAAATCAACATACTTGGGATCGCTGGCGGTTTTTACTTTTTTTAATTTTGTCAATTTTCCTTCAAGACCAGATTCTTTTAGAAACTCAATGAATTTTGGAATATTATCCACAAACGTTTGGGCTGTTTTTTGTTCTATTCCATTAACCGTTTTTACATTTGATATTTTTGTTTCTCTCGTATCACTGGATGTAATAATATTTGGGAATGCCTCCAAAATAGGCTTTATTTTTCTGTTACCTATACCACGACCCATCATTCCGGAAGCAACCATTAATGTAACTATATTCGAATCATCCAGCTTCTGCTTGATATTTGAAACATATTTATCCGCCATTGTTTTATAACCGACCTTTGCAAAATCCTCCTTGGTCATTGATAGGATCTTTGGTATTGTATCAAACCCCGCATCCATTAGTTTTTTCACATTACCTGCCTTAAGACCATCCACGTCTAGTTCTGTGAAAAACACTACTATATTTTTCTCTCTTACAGTCTTATTGCTATCAGCATCATCTAACAAAATGTCTACATGAGTATCGTTCCATGTATATGATTCATTTGGTAGTTTGGCCTTTTCTGCCGGAACAATAACATTCAATATTTTGGGTATCACATCACCTGAACGAACAAGCTCTATTATAGCTCCAACCCCTATTTTATTATCTTCAATAAACTTTGCATTATATCCAGTTGCATATGTAATTGTGACGCCACCTAAATGGATTGGTTCTATGCGAACCCGTGGCTTTAAATAACCATCTTTGCTGGGTTCCCATAATACGTCAACAACCTTTGCTTCTGCTTTTTGATCAGATAAAACCATTTTAAACGCAAATGCGTGATCTGGATTTCCAGTCATTCGTGTATATATACGGTCATCAGCAACTATTATACCATCTATTTCATATTCATAGTTTGATCGTTTATCTATTAGATACTCCGATAAAATTTCATTCGTTATACTGTCCTTTATTTTATAATCTACTACTTCAAAACCTAATTCTTCCAAGTTAATTAATTGCTCAGTCGGGATTAGTTGTGGCATAATACATTCATAAGTTACAAAATGAATATCACTCGCCTTATCATCAATCGTTTTGGAATTTATAATTCCGGATGTTAAATTTCGGGGATTAGCAAATGTTGTTGCGTATTTGGCTTCAAACACTTTCTTTGGGATAATAAATTCACCTCTTACAACAATACCTTTGGTTTTGGGTAATTTCAAAACTGTTAATAAATGACTAATGTCTTGACCAACCTTACCATCGCCTCTTGTATATAATTTAGGTTTTTCTCCCTCAGTCGTATAAAGCCCACTCACACCATCTAACTTACATGACAATAAATAAGGACCTTTGTATTTTGTCATCCATAAACTCAATGCGTTTGTATCTGGCTTTATCTTGTCCATTGACCACATTTCATAAGGTAATTGAACTTTATTTTTACCTATAGGTGCCCCAACTTGCTGAACTGCAATATCGTTAGGAAATTTAGATAAAATATATTCCTTTACAATATCATATTCATTGTCAGTCATTAAAACCTCCTTTGTATTGTAATAAACATCATTTGCAAGAAAAATCATTTGGTCAAGCTCCTTTTGGGATAGTTTTTCCAAAGCGGTCATACCATTTTGTTTAAAAATCTCAATATTGTTTTTGGTATTTATAGTTTCATCTATTGTCATTGTTGTAATTATCAAATTATCTTTAATATCCTTTATTTTTTTTGTTTTCTGTAAGCTTTTTAATTTCGTTTTCTTTGTGATTTTTTTTATTTCAGGGGTTGGTATTCTAGGGCTTATAGGAGTAGGTATTTTACTGCTTATAGGAGTAGGTATTTTACTGCTTATAGGAGTAGGTATTTTACTGCTTATAGGAGTAGACATTCTAGGACTAGGTGTATCCGTTTTTTGTAAAATTTCACAGATTTTCAATAATTCACTCTTTTCATATTTTGAAAAATCCCTTTTTCTCGAAACCTTTTTTATGGGTGGTGTTTTTTTTTCAGTTGATACTTTTTTTCGTGTATATTTTCTTTTTATTTTTTGTACTTCCATTTTATATTATATAAATATATTAAACATGTTCAAAAATAGTTACTATATTATAATATTTATTATTTTGATTACGTTTGTTTACTATTTTAACGAAGTATTTGAAACAGTAGATGAATCAACGAAAATAAGATCACTTGAAAATGATGGATTTTGTGTTTTACAAAATGACAGATACATAGATACTGAAAATTTCCCGTGTAATGAATTAAGAGATAATGTAATGAGTAAACTACCAAAAGGATATATATTCATGGATTACGTTTACAAAATACAAAATGTTGCATTGTCTACATTTCATAGGGATGTAACATCCAGCAAAAGTATATATAAAACACAACATCCGGTGTATACGCTTATATTATATAAATCAGGAGGTGATTTACTGTCTGTTTGTCCAAGAAGTAATCAGTCCTATCCATTTGTTTGGTCGCAAATTGTGAATATAAATGGTAAACCAGGAACCGCATTTTTATTTGATTGTGATTTATTACATGCTGGTTGTACAAATAACTGCAATAAGAGAGACGTTATACAATATAAAATATGTCATACTGATGATTTAGATAAACTATCACATTTACAAGGAGTTCGTGCAATGAAGACGGATGTATGTAAGATAACTAATTACAGTATTATCATGCGTAAACTTTCATATCTATATGAATTTCCAATAAATTATATTTTCTATCCGTTAATGATCAAACGTGAAGACTCGAGTAGTATAATTGGGAAAATACAATCGTTCATACCAATTCAATATTATAACAATGTTTGAAAAATTGTCGTCTTTGATTGGAAAAGGGTTTAAAAACAAGACGATGTATTAATTAAATGGAGGCCACATTGTCAACAAACGATTCAAATAATTGTTATATTAGTGAATTAAATTATATTAGAGACTCAATTGAAAATATGAATAAATTTAACCAAGTAGAAGTATTAAAAATTCTCAATAATCATAAAGACGTACTTATAAATGAAAATAAATATGGAATTCATATTAATTTAACAGAGTTAAAAAAAGAAATAATAGACGAACTCAGTATTTATATTAGTTACGTAAATACACAAGAAGTTACTCTACATAAAGACGAACAACAAAAAGATGATTTCAAGAATATATATTTTACGAAAGATAATAAAGATAATATCAGTTTATCTATTAAATGAACACTATACTACAAAACACCAACAATTATAATGATGTAATTACTAAGTTACAACATTATATACTAGACGAGACTAACATACAACATATTGTATCAATGAAAAATACAAACTTTAAAAGAGAATTCAAGACAACCAAAAATCTTGATAATAACTCAATTCAGAAATCAAATAATTCAATTTTCGTACCAACTGAAAAAGATACCCTATTCTGGTGCTTATATATTATGAAAAATGGAGAAACAAATTACGAAATGTTAAATAATCGAAATTACATAGTCGAGAAAAAACTAAAGATCGATTATATTGAAAGGATAAGAAATCAAAAACAATTAATAAAAACTTATAAATTTACAACATTATCCTATTTAGAGAATAGATTAGCGAACGAAGATAAAATAGACGTAAATACATTTTTATCACTTTGTGTTCTTGAAAATCTAAACGTCATATATATTAACAAAAAAACATATTACCAATTGTCTATGAGCGATAGTGGTCCCTTACATATTATTTACAGTTTAGATAAATATAGATTTGGTCATGAAATAAACACAAACAACACATTAATAAAATCCTCATTACTTCAAATAGATAACATTGATAAACCTATAAAATCAATATCAGTTTATAAAATCCAAGAATTAATTGATATTTGTGAAAAATTATCAATTGAAACAATTGATAAAGATACAAATAAGAAAAAAAACAAAAACGAGCTATACGAATCACTTGTTCAGTATTTCTAAAAAAATTGAATAATAATATAAAAAATATGTCTTATTATATATATTAATGTCTTCTATAGAAAAAACAATTACTCCGGTTTTAGAACAGAATGAATCTATTGTGGAACCGATTCTTGATTCTAATAATGATGTAATTATAACAAAAACCAATATGGAAGAAAATATGAACGACATCGAGCAAATACAAAGTAAGTATGCACCAGATGCGATTTTTATAGATAAAAAAGAAATTGTAAAAAATGAGATTGTAAATGAAAAACCATTACAACTTTTTGATAAAATGATTAAATTGTACTATGATTCAAAGCCATACGAAAATAAGATCGCCGAACTAGAAGTAAGGTTCGGAACAAAAGGCATTAAACCTCTAAATAAAAATGACTATGATAACGTAATCAAGAAACTAAAATCAAGTGGGTTTCAATGCGATAATGTAAATGGAGAATATAGTTTACGAATTCAATCACTGTTCCTCGATAAAAATGGTATGTTTGGCGAATCCGCAATAAGGACTGAGATTTATGGTTTGAATAAAATTCAAGCTTATTGTAAAAATGATAGTCTTACCGAAGTACGCAAAAACGGATTTAATAGTTTACGATTTACTAAAAAAGGCAGTGTTTACAAAGACAATAAAAGAGTTTTACCCGTAAATTTTGATGATTTTAATTACCGGATTTCACTTCAAAATGAGGAAAAGGTACAACAAGGATTACAAACATATATCATTCAGAGTTGGAAAGAATCTAAGAAAAATTTTCGTTACATGAATCGTGTTACATTCACTCATCCAGATTATCCTGTAAAAGTTGATTTAAGTATTGTAAAATATGGTGATATGGATGTACAAAATACAGAATACTACAAGAAAATGAAGTGGGTTTGGACAGCTAAAGAATCTAATGTTTTCAGTAACCCGGAAACATATGAAATTGAAATTGAAGTAGATCATGATAAAATTGGTCCAGGCACAAAATTTAATTCACCGGAATCGTTAATGGGTTTCGATTCTATACGAAAAATAATAAAACTAGTCGTTTGTGGACTACAGGGAACTAACTATCCATGTTCATATCCTGAACAAAAAAACGTGCTGGATACTTACATGAAATTACTTGGACATGATTTTAATCCAAAAAGGAGAACCGAAAACAAACATTTTATTGGTCCAAACTCGATAACGCTGCAAATGGAAAATGTAGCCTCTATAGAAAGTGATTCGTTGATTACCAATATTAGAAAGGATTACACCGTTACTGAAAAAGCTGACGGCGATCGTCATTTGATGTATGTTAACAATGAAGGCAAAATATTCTTAATAAATACAAATATGAAGGTAATATTTACTGGTGCTGTTACACACAATAAGGAGACATATAACAGTTTACTAGACGGTGAATTAATCTCATATGATAAATCGAAACAATTCATAAATTTGTATGCTGCATTTGATATTTATTATTATAAACAGGATGACGTTAGAGCACTATCGTTTATGCCTACTGAAAAAGATCCTACTAAATCAAGACTTTTATTGTTAAAAGATTTCATGAAAACATTGAATCCAGTTGAAATTGGAACAAATAAAAATACAAAAACGGATACGATTAAGGCTGCGTTGGAAGCTGCTGGGTCAATAACTTCACCCATGCGATTTGTTTCCAAAGAATTTTATCCTTTGAATAATAACGATACTATATTTGCTGCATGTAATAACATTTTATCTAAAATAAAAGAGGGGTTATTTGAATATGAAACAGATGGATTGATATTCACCCCTGCGTATTATGGTGTTGGATCAAATAAAATCGGTATAGCTGGTCCAAAGACTAAAATAACATGGGAGAAATCGTTCAAATGGAAACCACCCAAATACAATACTATTGACTTTTTGGTAACAACTGTGAAGAAAAATGGAGATGAATTAGTTAAACCGTTATTTGAAGAAGGTGTAAATGTTGACCTTAATACTCAATTATCCGAATACAAAGTTATACAGCTTAGATGTTCTTATAATCAACGCACACATGGTTACGTGAACCCATGTCAATACTTGATAGATGATAAATTGCCCGAATATAAAAACAAATATGAAGACAATGAAGATTATGACAACGAGACCAAACCAGTTTTATTCTACCCGACAGAACCATATGATAGTGAGGCTGGTACTTGTAATATAATGTTGCGAAGAGATGATAATAATGTGAACCAAATGTTTACTGAAGAAAACGATGTCTTTACCGACAATATGATTGTTGAATTTAGTTACGACTTAGATCGAGAGAAAGGATGGAATTGGATACCTTTAAGAGTAAGATATGATAAAACAACAGAGTTGCTTCAAGGAAAGAAGAATTTTGGAAATGCTTACCATGTAGCAAACAATAACTGGAAATCTATTCATAATCCAATCACAGAAGATATGATTTGTACAGGTCTAAATATCCCAGATATTATGGTTAACGAGGATAAATATTACAATAACTCTGCAAGAATGTTCAAGACAAAAAATATGAAGGACTTTCACAATTTATTTGTAAAGAAATTATTGATTAAATCCGTTTCCAAAAAAGGGGATACATTGATAGATTTTGCATGTGGCAAAGCCGGAGATCTACCCAAGTGGGTTAGCGCCCAACTTTCATTTGTGTTTGGTATTGATATTCATAAAGATAATTTAGAAAATAATAAAGATGGAGCATGTGTTAGATTTTTGGAAATGAGGAAAAAGGAGCAAAGAGTTCCAAACGCCTTATTTGTTAACGGAAATAGTTCGTTTAACATAAGAAATGGTGAAGCAATGTTGAATGACAAGGCAAAACAAATAACCAAAGCTATTTTTGGGACTGAAGTAAAAAATGAGGAAAAATTAGGAAAGGGAGTATTTAAACAATATGCAAAAGGTGAAAAAGGATTCAATGTATCATCTTGCCAGTTTGCTGTTCATTACTTTCTTGAAAATCCAACTACGTTGAAAGGCTTCATGAGAAATATTGCCGAGTGTACTCAAAAAGATGGCTACTTTATTGGAACTGCTTATGATGGAAAACAAATATTTAATCTATTAAGAGATAAAAAAAATGGAGAAAGTGTTCAAATAGTTGAAGACGGACAAAAAGTATGGGAAGTAACAAAAGGTTATGACTCAACTGAATTTGAAGCGGACTCAAGTTCTATTGGGTATAAAATTGATGTATATCAAGACTCGATTAACAAAACGTTTTCAGAATATCTAATTAACTTTGAATATTTGGATCGCATTTTTGGTATATACGGGTTTAAATTAGTTGATCGTGATGAAGCTCAATCACTTGGCTTACCTGAAGGAAGTGGTTTATTCCAAGAATTATACAATCAAATGTTGTTGGAAATACAAAAAAATAGATATATTGCCAAAGATTTTGGTAATGCCGTCAATATGAGTGATTATGAAAAGAAGATTTCGTTCTTGAACAGATACTTTGTTTATAAAAAAATACGAGATGTAAATGCCGAAAAGATAGATATTGAATTAGGAGAGTATAAACAAGAATCTGTAATAGGTATTGTAATTAAAGAAGATCAAGAGAAAGAAGAGAAAGAAGAGAAAGAAGAAAAAAAGATTAAACCAAAGATACGTAAACTAACAAGGAAATTAGTATTAGTAGCTGAGACAGTCGTACCAGAGACAGTCGTACCAGAGACAGTCGTACTCGAAACAGTCGTACCAGAGACAGTAGTAGCTGAGTCAGTCTTACCCGAAACATTAGTAGAAGAAGTTGGCAGAAAAATCAAAGGCAAACCCAAAAAATTAAAAAGGATAGTTATCCATGAAGAATAAATCAAATATTATCACTTAAATATTAAATTCAATAATATATAATTAATCAAATGAGTTATTATATATTACCAAAAACAAACAATTCTATTACTATCAAACCAAATATAACAAACAATACCATCAACCCATATGTTTCTCAATCCCTATTTTTTTATTATAATGAAACAAAACTCTTACTTTTGGATATTTGTTTAAACGATTACGATCTATCATTTAACACGTTTTCTGAAATTATTAAGATAGTAAACCCATACGAATATATTTTTTCTCTGGTACCTGGATCTAGATTTTCAGTTAGCAAACTAACGCCAAATACAAACACCTTTTACGAATTATTTGAAGTAATGAATACACTTAACATATTTGATATTTTAAAGAACTATTCTATAAAATCACTACATATTAGTCAAAATTCGTCCGATTCTGTTGAATGCATTGAAATATTTCGAGGTTATATACAAGATTATAATTTATCGTCTTCTAAAATAAATAACGAATTATATAAGAATATAAGTGATGATAATTTTGATTTCATGTTTTATGAGGTTGAAAATAATATTTGTGATAATTTAAACTTATATGTTATAAATATTGTAAAGTTTATTATGATCATTTTAAAAAATCAAGCAATTGATGGTGTTAGTATAATAAAGATTGATCATATGTTTCATAAACCAGTATTGGACATATTATATGTACTTAGTTCGCTTTATGAAAAGGTGTACATTATAAAACCAAATACAAGCAACGTAACAACATTTGAAAAATATATTGTATGTAAACGGTTTATTTACGATGAAACAAAATCTGATAATAATCGTACAAATTATTACAATATTTTCAATTTTCTAAGACATTACACAGGAAACAATATATCATCATTGGTTGATCATGAACTACCAAACTTTTTCGTCAATAAAATAAATGACATAAATGTAATAATAGGGCAACAACAAATTGAATCGCATGACCAAATTATAAATATATTAAAAAATAAAAATAGGTACGATAAGTTAGATGTGATTAAGAAAATAAACATACAAAAATCAGTAAATTGGTGTGAAAAACATAAATTTCCATGTAATAAATTTTCAGATAAAACCAATATTTTTTTACCTTTTGATAGCAAAGATAACAGTATTACATAAGCGGATTAACTGGTGATTGAGCAAAATGATTGGATGAAAAAGGAGGTTGTGTAGGTCTTCCAGCCAAATTATAACTTTGTGTAAGGTAACACGCTTTTTTATTTTGAAACCTTATTATTGGTGGACTATTACACTGCGGAGCCTTATTCTTTAATATGGTCTGCTTGTTAAAACTAGCCGCATTTGTAGTGATCGTATCGACATTTAGTTTCAATAGTCTCGTACTACTCGAAACAGCCCCCTGCTTTGCGTATTGAGGGTTATTTGGTTTATATACGACTAACTTACAACCAACCGGATTAGATGGGCCACTGAACGGAACCCCGTAATAAGGATTGTCTATAAAAGCAACAAATGCATTTAATGCAGGAACCTTGTTTTCTTCAGGTAATCCGTTAAGGTAATTGAACAAATCATTGAAATTAGTATTCCCCAATAGATTGAAGTCATCATATTGCTGTTGAGTTATTATGGATTGATTCAATAATATTGATAACAGTTTACTAACTAGAGCATTTTCAGTTGCGTCGTATATTTCACCATTGGGCTGACAGTTCGCAAAATATGTATTTAAAATAGCCAAAGGTGACCCAGGTTTTGCGGTTTTGATTGCAGCCTCTGTGACGAATTGATTTCCTGTTTCTATCAATTGAATTGGATAATTAGTTTGGAAATTGAATGCTCTTTGTTCATATGTCTTACAACGATTTTGTCGGTATTGTTGTAAAGTTGTATAATAGTTCTTTTTCAAATTGGTGCTGGCATAAACTACCCGCCTGCGTGCCTTTTTTTCAGCGTTACAACACAAAACTGGATTTTGAGTGTTATTTTCAGGGTTTTCTGTCAGGAATGTCGTGTTAGGATAATAAGAAGCGATTATTCCAATACCTGTGCATTTTTCACATTGTTTATCAAGATTTTCGGTGTTTGAAATTTCATTGATTGTGTTTTGAGAAACACTGAACCCACCAGGTGTATCAATCATTTGTTTCACAAGTGTTCCGGTAGATGATGATTTGTTAGCACGGTTCATAGTAACCTCAATGTATTCAGTGGGGTTTTGTTCGTTAGCCACCAAGACAGTATAATTGAAACCTCTACCTTTCCTTGCATGTTTGATAGGTCTTGGTAATCCAAATCCTGTTTTATAATTATTTGTAGGATCGTTGTTTGTTAAAGGTCTAATTGTTCCAGCCGTTATTCCAATTGGGTTACTCAACACTCCTGTTCCTTTCCAAGATTTATATCCACCCTGATGAAGATGATTGTTATATGTTTTCATTCCTAATGGATAAAAAGCAGTAGACATTATAATATTATGAAAGAAAATAAAAAGTAATATTATATATAAATGCCAGTGTTGGTAAAATTTCTTATTTTATTTTTCAGTCTACTGATAATATATCAATTATTTTTAGCATATTTTAATTATAGCATTGAAGGATTGGACACATATCAAGAGTATGATACAAAAAATCCAGATAATGCTATGATATTGATACAGAAAAACTCTGGAAATATAGAGGTATTAAGACAACAATTGAACAGTGTTATGGATTTAAACAAAGAGGTTCAAGACATTAGTGGAAATGTAGCAGGGTTACAAGTTCAAGTTGATGATTTAGTTCAAGCACAAATGGAATACGCTTCTCAAAACTATCCAAGTTCTACTCCAGAAATTTCAGGAGTTGTAGATGATGGGACAAATTCCGACATGATTGATGAAACCAACGGTATTGATGATTCTGGTGTAAATGATTCTGGCGAAACTGATATAAACGTAACCAATATTGATGTAACTGAATGATCAAACTATATTCCCATTGGTATAAATACCCAAAAGGTCTAGTTTACAAAATAAATATATTTGCATAAATTAAGTAATGACAGACATATTTCAAGAAGTATTAACAGACGCTAAAGGTCTAGAAGAAAAATTAATGGGTCCTTCTTATCCTTATTATAAAAATATAAAGTCTCCAAGTGAAATTGGAATGTCAAGTAAGGGTTCATTGACAACTTTGGGCAAAGATATTGATGGCTTAATTCAATATGTCGAACTTTTAGTGTCTGGGAATAGCAAAGCATCTAAAACCGGAGGTCCTTTAGGAAATCAATTCTTCTTACAAACTGGTGCAAAATGTATGGACCAAGCAACCCAAAGTCAAGTTGATCGATTTATTTACGTGAATAATGTCCCAGTTGGTAATATTCCATTTATTTCAAGTGGATTGGGTGTTAATTTTTCAGAGTTTAAGGGTTTAATTCCAGGGACAATGGGAAATTTAAATGCGTTGAATCCATTCACGATAATGCAGGCCTTTATGTCAGGTTCAACACCACCGTGTCAAGAAATTACAATGCAAACTATCGACGTAAATAACAACAAATCAAGCGAAACACATTTTGTCACATTGGTTGATATACAAAACATGGATCCTTGTTTATTCCCTAAAAAACAAAATCCAGTTACAAATGAAAAATGTCGAGAAAGCTTTGTTTCGAGTCCATCTAATTTTCCACAAGACCCAGTAGATCAAATATACTTTATGAGCTTAGCGGGGATTGGATTATATATATTATATCGATTTATGGAAAATCGAGCAAAATAATTATTTTATTGTCATATTAAAATGACAATAAAAAGAAGAATGAGTAAACGAACAAGTAAACAAAGTAAATTAAAAAAAAAGAAGACCTTAATTAAAACAATAAAAAAAAGAAGAAAGATCTTAAGTAAATTAAGAAGAAATAAAACCTTAAGTAAAACGAAACGAGCAGGTTCTCCTCCAAAGATGGTTGAATGTTGTGTTTGCAGTAAAAACGAAGTTATTGGAAACACACTAATTCCAAGAAAATGTCTAGCAAAACATGGTGTGTCCGCACATAGAATATGCCAAGAATGTTGGTGGGACAATAAAACAGGGTTTGCACTTGAAGGAACTAACCACACTTGCCCTGGGTGTGTGAAGGGACTACCGATCAACAAAGATCCTAAGGGAGAAATTATTGATTTGACAGAAGACGAATAATGGTCTAATCATTTATTTCATGTAATTTATCCAAAAGTGTAATTGTATACTTTACAACATTATGAAATCTATATGTTTTTTGAAACAATTGCTTTGCGTTAGTAATTATTTCTCTACATTTATCTTGGTTTTCTTCACACCATTGATACATTTCTTGTAAATTGGAAAAATCATCCTTTATTGGCACATAGTGAACCCAAGGTAAATAATCATCATAGAACCATTGTCTCCATCTCGATTCGGTTTTTAAAATAACAGATCCTGAATTTAATTTCCAAGCAGTTGCGTCCCAAGTACAACTATTACCATCAATATCCAATATATATTTGTAACCTACCATATCATGATCACATATCCAATTTGGATATACTATATTTTCTTTTGGTATTGCGTCTGAGTAGAAATATTCTCTCTGTCCCATATCAATATCTCGTCTATATTTAAAATTCTGTTTCCAGCTTCGTTCTCTCCTACAACCAACCACTATTTTATTTATTTTGGTGTCAAATTTAATTCCTCTATGAAATGAACGAAATGGATTATATAAATCACAATATAAGTAATGACGATCAATCATGTCGATTGTATAAGGCATATTTATATCATTTGATTGACTTACAATATATTTTTGTTTATGAAAAACTGGATATTCATTTTCTTCTAATGTCAAATTCGTACATTCATCATTTTTAATAATTTTTGGAATTATTCTCTTATCATTAAACGTGAGTTCCATATATCCATCACAACATGTGACTATAAAATAAAACTTTTTATAATCGGTAAATGATAAAGCGATACTGAGAATAAGTTTTACTTGACGAATTGATTCGTGATACATAATATATCCTTCGCTATAAACATATACTCTTCCATTATCAAGACCAAATGCATACAACTGTCTCGGCAAACATACGATATCAGTATTGAATAAAGCGTTGAACTCTTCCCTTGACATTTTTTCTGGTTCAGGACAAACTAATAGGTTATAGATAGGTAATTTTTCTATAGGTTTGTTCGATTCACTTATTTGGAAATCTGTTTTTACGATTATTTCCTTCTCTTGTTCTCTCGAAATACCAACATCAATTATTGAACTTGTATTATTATCTAGATAAACCGCCAATACTTGTAAGTGTATATTCCAACCTTCATTTTTATCTAACCTTCTTACTATTATCGCATATGTAGTTTCGTTTATATATTTTGTTATAACCTGAAAATCATATTTCAAATCATAAAATCGTTGATTATTATCTCTATAATTATTAAAATTATATAGATCCGCTTCTATATTCAAAACCTCCATATTTTCATATATTTTTTGCCTTTATTATTATTTGTGTAAAAATAATAATATATTTATTATCATTTGTATTATTCAGTGGATATTTATTTGTTTGAAATGATATTACATGTATACACATTTTATCTGACGAATTTCTTGAAAAGAGCAAATCCAGCTAAACCGCCAAGAATTTCACCAATTAAATATGGAATCAAATCGGTATTTGGTATTTTACCAGCACTATATAACGCAATAGCAACAGCTGGGTTGAACGCTCCCCCTGAAATAGGTCCCCCAAGTAAAACAGCAATTGCTAATGCAGCACCGATTGCTAAATAATTGCCTGTAGCAAAAATCACAAAAACGAGGAACATGGTCCCTACAAATTCTACAAAAATTTTCCCTGTCATTATATTATTCAGTTATAAAAATAATTGGTAATTTTGTTCAATAATTTTGTCTTGGCAACGATCCCCAACCACAAATTGCTCCATTCCTCAAACTATAATTTTCAATTGCCCCTTTTTTCTTAGGTGCTACACATCCCCCCGACCGTGCCCTTCGCAAACAGGTTCTCGTTCCACTAGGATAATAATTTTTCGTGGAAATCGGTGCTTCGACTGGTAAGCCAACCTTATAACTGCTCTTACCAATCGCATTACTCTTTTTAATATTCAAATACATGGATGATTGAATAGGAGCAATATAATTCATGTGAGTTGACGTTGCATACTGCTTTCCAGTCGAATAACTGATAAATGCTGTAGGATTCGATAATTTTCCAAGTGCTTTTTGGGTTGCGAGTGACTGAGCAGACTGAGCTGTCCTTAAATATTGATGCCTTGCGTTTGTGTTCATTTCCGCATAAACAGGTTCTTGAGATGGATAAAATTGTGGCGGAGTTGGTCTAATCCCCACCAATGTTCCATAACTATGATAAGGAATAGAACAAGGGTATTGATTAGTGCTTAAGGGTCCTGTAATAGGAGCATTGACATAATTATTATACGACATTGAACCAATTGATGTTGAAATTCCATATGGGGTACTCATTTAATATAGGATATGAAAATAAATATTTTGTAAACACAAACTGATCACTTTTTGAAATATTTCAAGAAGTGAATTGTTTTTGATGATGTATCATTTATGTAAAAAAAACATGTTTTATAATATATAATGATATCATAAATAATATAACTGCATTTATATCTTGGTATCTGTCTATATAACGTCTAGTTTTTGAATGATCATTCTTGCAAATTAAATATTGATAGTAAAATCTAAGAAATGACGAAAAAATCAAATATATTAAAGCAAACGACAATATGTCGACCCTAACTGATGTTTTATACAAAATGATCGCCGAAAGTAATAATCTTATGATCGCAAATATTGTTAATACAACATCAACAGTTGATTCAGACTCTATATTTAGAGC
>Ga0247843_1002956_pt1 | contig 29143 bp, 31 predicted proteins | sample LaCruzMarch2017__FD_192420 | JGI IMG/M metagenome (GOLD analysis project Ga0247843, IMG submission 192420) | Freshwater microbial communities from meromictic Lake La Cruz, Castile-La Mancha, Spain - LaCruzMarch2017_8m | ecosystem: Environmental > Aquatic > Freshwater > Lake | place: Spain... | reverse complement strand
CGGGGAGCCGGAGCGTAGCGCAGGATAAGACGTCTGGAATGCCCGTGAAGGTAAATGCGGCGGTTGTGCGACGGAGCAACTCGTCATTACCTGGGGAGATCTCGCCCTTGTGGCGAGAAGTCAGCAGAAGCCATAGTAGTCGGAGCAAACGAGCCGGGGGCTGGAAGATGGCAGCGATTGGACTGCCCAGCGCGGTAGCGCAATAAAGGAAGCGAAGCCAATTTTACAGAGCCCGACGAAGAAGGGATAAACAATGGAAACAACCGCGAACTCGCCGTCGTCACCTGCTCGCGTTGGGGATCTTCCCGGATCGCGTTCATTTGGCGACGCGAAGCAGGAGAGGGTATTGGCGTATGAGTCGTAACTCCATCGTCCATGCAGCGCTGAACAATCGTTGGCTAGAGGACCAAGGTGTACCGGACATGAGGGCAATCTGGATCAAACTGTACTACGGGTCTGACGCCCGAGTCTGATCGGATGCGGAGCAAGTAGCTATCCCGCGGGGATAGCCCACCGCCTTAGTACGGACCCGTATGCTTGGTGGTGTGGGACCTTCGACTGGCTGAGCGACGCTCAGTCAGTCGCGGGGACCCGATTCGGCTGATGTATTGCGTTTGTCGGAATGGTGGATTGAGTCCCACGGAAACTTTCCCTGCATTCGCAGATCCAATGCCTTCCTGCGGAGCGAGAAGCTTCGGATGAAAAGACGAAGGGCGCGCGGCGTGCAAAGTCGGATACAACGAACAGGGTGGGCAGCAGCAGAACGACTGCAACCGCCTTGCTGATGATACCTCCTCGCCGAAACGCCAAGACAAAGCAGATGTCTGCAAGTGCGGTGAATCCTAAAGCCGTCAAAAGGACCGTCCCGTAACTGGTCGACACTACGGTCACGCTTTGTAGAAACACACCGATCACCAGAAGGGGAAATCCCGTAAGTAGTAGAACCCAAGTCCACGGAGAACGGCGCCGCGACACTGGTGGAGTAGGCGATCCAAAACTCGTAGCTCTTGTTGAATCCTCTGTAGTCAACTCTGGCATGTGTGATGTTTTCCTCTGCCGAACGTTTGCGGCCACGCGCACCGATCAGGTGTCGCTGTGCGCCGCCTGGTTAGCTGCCCGTTTAGCGCCTTCGATCTCATCGCAAAGACGCTGAACGAATGCAGGCAAACTCCGTGCATTGGGTCCTACTCTCCCAATATCGAACGCGATGTTAGCGAGTTCATTCTGATACCGGAATCTCTGATATTCAATCTTTCTAGGGAATGCGAAGACAAGAGCCATCGCGCTGCCCGACAAAATCAAAAGCGTTATTGCGTAGGTAGCGGATACACCAATCGTAGAAGGCATAGCTGCAAATGCTAAAATAAGAGTCGCCCCAATCATCCAGCTCAGGCTGCGCAGCAGGATCTCATCGCGGACAAAGACCGCATCAGAGACCGGATTCACCTTCGCTAGCTCGAAATGCGCCTTCTCAACTGGGCCTGCATGGTCAGAAATTCTTATGGTCAGCGTCCCCTTGTCAAGAAGATATTCTCTCTTCCGCGTCCCATAGATCTCAATGTATCCGGCGTTCTCGTTCATTATTTCCCTGCCAGCAACAGTACAATTAACCCGCACGCTGCCATAACAAGTTATTGGCAGCGTGCGGCATAACACGGCAAATTGCCGCACGAACTCTTACCCAAAGGCCCGCACGAGATCAAGCCCTTCAGTGGCGTGAGGCCGTTTGCGGAAAGGCGGAACGGGAAGCCGTTCCGTTACATCCTCAGGCCTCTAGCCCTTCGTCCAAACCTTGGCCATTCGTAACCGGGCTAGTCCCTGGGCTGCTTTCGCGTTTGGCCGATGTTCCCGAAACAGGCGGAGCGATGGAGCGGGCTTGGGCGTGGGTGGCTTCGGTTTCTTTGCGGATTTCGGCCAGGGCGGCGTCGGTTCTGGCTTGAGCGAGCGCTTTGCGGGCGGCCCGGGATTCGGCGCTGGCTTTTTCGGCTTCGCTGAGGGCGCGGCTGGCGGAGACGTTGATGATTTTGCGGCTGGTGCGGAAGCCTTCGGCGAACTCGGGGTAGTCTTCGTCCAAGACATCGGCCAGACGGTCGAGCTTGAGGAGATGCTTGTCGGCATCGGCCATCAGGGTGGGGAGGGAGCGGGTGGCGCGTTTGCGGGCGTCGATGACAGCGCGGGGACGCCCAATCAGTTCGGAAAAGGCTTGGCTCAGTTCATCGATGGTTTTCAGCCGCACTTTGTTGACGCCGTAGTCTCCGAGTTGATCGAGGTGGGCAACGCCCAAGGTATAGACGAGATCGATTCGATCGGCGGCTTCGAGATCGCGGCCGGCGATAATCATGCTCTTGGTGACATGCGCTTTGCGAGCCAGTTCCATGTTCCCGTGCTCTTCGGCCCAGGTGACCAAGCTCGAACTGAGGCGAGAGACCTTTTTGGCCAGCTTCTCCCGGACCAGGACCTTGTTTTCGGTGATCCCTTCTGGGTTCAACGCCAGGATGTGTTGGACCCGGCGCCGGGTCTTTTGGACGACGCCATTGAAGAGGCCGAACGTTTTGGCGAAGGCCGGAAGATGGGCGATCGCCTCTTCAAACTCCGCCCCAGTGCAATGGCGGCAGACGGCCAGGAACATGACAAACTTGTTGATGCTGCGTGTGTCCATAAAAGCTAGCACCATTCTAAGGCTTTCTGGAAAGTCGGCAAATCCGAATTAACAAAAAATGTCGCTCACGGAAACCCAAACGGTTCCCGGGCGTCGGGGAGCTTACCCGTAGGATGGGCTAGGTTGGCTGTCGGGAGCGAGAAGTCCGCCGTCGGATCGTTAATTGGAGCTGTCAGAGGGAGGAACTTTGCTGTCGGCAGGAAGAAGTCTGATGCGAGATGGGATAATTTTAGGGCCGTGATCGGATATGTCCGCTGCGTGCATCGATATTTCTGATATAGCAATAGCCAGTATAGGATCCAAACCGACTAGCGGCGGTGTCAGAAGGATTCGTTCCACTGTAGGAAGGACTAGTTCGACTGTCGGACCGGAGAATTTTGCTGCAAGAGGCGATAGTTTGGCGGTGAGACGGAAGAGTTTCGGTGCGAGAACGAAGAATTTCCGATGTACCTATAAGGAAGTCTTATGTAGGGCCGGCCAATTATGGCGTCAGCATAAGCAATTGTGATGCAGGAGCGGGTAGTTTCGCTGCAAGGCGGGTGATGTTCGGACCAAGCGGGGGGAAGTTTGCCGCAGGGGCGGGCGGGGGAGGAGAATCGGTCGTCAGTCGTCAGGATGCCCGCGGGGCGTTGATGATAGGGAGGCGCAAGGGGGCAGGCTTTTTGTGCGTTTGAATTGAGGAATGATCGGTATCTTCATCGCGAGTTTCGGTACCGCTCAAAAGCCTCCCTTTCTCAGAGGCAACGAAGTGATTCGCCGACGGCGGGGGTCGATGGTAATCAGCGCTCCAGCCAGGAGGTCTCCCTCGCAGGAACGGAGTGTTTCCAACAGAGTCTCTCCCATCGAGCTAGGCCGCGTATCCTCACCACGAATCTGAATCGTGCTGGGAGCCGATGCGCCAGTCGAGGCCAAGAGAGCTCCGAAATCAAGATCGTGGGTGAAGACGATGTACCCGGCGGAACGAGCCCACTTCATGATCTCCGCGTCGGTCGCCGTTGCCTGCCCGATCTCCGACCAATGTCGTGACTCGTGGCCACCGTCCGCGAAGACTTTCCCCCATTCCGGGGAGAGATTCATGTCGAGCAAGATCTTCACAAAGTAGCCGGAAGAGGTAGTTCACGCTCTTCAGCTCTCCAGCTGGCGTAGGCCAAGGCCGCGGTGATGTCCTCCGGCTCAAGATAGGGATACAGCCGGAGGATTTCTTCCCGGTCCGCACCGACAGCGATGAGTCCAAGAAGCGTACCCACCGTAACGCGCATTCCGCGGATGCATGGCTTCCCCCCCATGACCGCAGGGTCGAAGGTGACTCTCTCAAGCTCGGGAAACGTCATAAGGAAAGTTTGTCGTTGGCTCCCTGTCTTGTCCAGAGGCAAAACATCGGCAGGCGTGGGCGCTTCGCAGACTTTCGGGTCGTTGACTCGGACCTGAGATCGTTGATTTTTCCGAAACGACCATGGACGATCCGCAAGGATGATGCAGCATTTCCGGCCTTCGGACTCGTGGCGATCGTGGTGGCCTGGTCTTTCACGATGGTTTGTTGGTACCAAGTAAAATCTGCACAGATGATCCGCACATGACGACGATTGAGGTCGAAGTCGCCGGCACTAAGATTCTGGCCAAAATGATCCTCAAGAGTGGATTTACCCTGGTGTTTGGGGGCGAAGACTTTTCGCCCGATGCCTTCTTGCGAGGAGGGGGTGACTTGCTTGAGGACGGGGCGAAAATTTCCCGCCGCGGTGAACCGGCGTCTGATGGCCGGGTTCATGAACACTCCGAGTTGGCGTTCTATGACGTTCACAAGGGCTCCTATCCGTTGGATCCGGTTTCCGAAGCGATTTGGCTTCTCTTCTCGAACCGGAACGAGTTTTTCAGGCTCTCGCGTTTTCCGGGCATCGATTGGCGCACGCTGAACATCTTCGGCGATCCGGCATCGTGCAACGTCGCTCTCTCGGCCGCGGACCGTGCCCTGCTTCAGATCTTCGACTTGGCATTTTCGGTCTGCCCAATGGCGTGCTCGGAAATATCTTGAGGATGCGTTCGGCGAATCCTTCGAGCCGCCATGACCTTGTCAAAAAATCGATTTCGCTCTCGATTTTTGGTGCCTGGCTTGAATGCCTCAGTCTAACATTCCTGATCGCGATTTATTCTTAGGTAAAACGGCATTCTTGCCGAATGGGCCAGCATCGTTGTCGTTGTCGTTGTCGAAAAGTCGATTGGGTCGACAACGACAACGACAACGACCATGAAAAAGACTCACATGGCTTTCGCCAGTGCCGCGTAACTTTTCCGGGCCGCCGCCACGGGATCGTAGCCCGGCTTGTTGAAGATCTGGCCGCTCACTTCCACGCAGACCGGGCCGGTGTAGGCGTGCTGACGTAGCAGGGAAAAATATTTACCGTAGTCGGTGCGGCCCTCGCCCGGGAGGAGGAACTGGAATTTTGCGGCGTCGCCCTGACTGTCTTTCACATGGATAAAGCGCGTCCGCGGCAAGAGCAGCGCCATCGATTCCGCCATATCGATGCCCTGAAGCTCGAAATGGCTGTAATCATAGGCCACCTGGATGGCCGGGGACTTCACTTGGTCCAGCAGCCAGAGGAGCCGTTCCGGGGAGTTCACCGCGCTGCCCACGTGCGCCTTGATGGCGATGACCGTGCCCGCTTTTTCGGCTGCATCCGCCCAGGCTTGCAGCTTTGCGGCCATGCCGGCCTTTTGCTCTTCCCAGGTGGCCGGTTTGCCGCCCAGTACGGTTTCGATGATCGGCGGCCGGTCCGGCACCAGATCCCGAGCCATCACGGCGGCGGCGGCGATGAGCTCCAAGGCCTGGGCGTGGGCCTTGTCATCGGCGGTCAGGCTCATGTTCGTCATGAGGCAGGGCAGGGAGAGCTTCCACTCCCGCAGACCCGCCACCGCCGCTTGGCGCGCCTCGGCCGAAAAAGCGGCCGGCTCGGTGACATAACCGGGATTGAGCGCGAACTCCACATGCGAGTAACCGGTCTCCGCGCAAACCTTGAGCGCCTCCGCCAACGGGAGCGACTTCATCCCATAGAGGCTGAAGCCCAGGCTCGGTCTCGGAGAGTCCGCGCTGCGGGCCAGGGTGGGCAGCGCCAAGGCGCCTGCGGTCGAGTGGAGAAAGCGGCGACGGTTCATGGGGGAATCAGGCGTTGCGTTGCGCGTCGAGCATCTGAATCCACGGTGCGATGAAGTGACCGCTATCGTGATAGGTGCGTCCGCTGAACATGTGGCGGTCGATCACACACGGTTCGTTCACATAGATCCCGCCGCAGACTTCCAGGTCGAACTTGCACTTCGCCACCGTCGCCATCCGCAAACCTTGGACGATCCCGGCGCGGGCCGGGATTTCCACCCCGTGGCAGACGCTCGCCATCGGCTTGCCGTTCTCCCAATACCAGCGTGTGATGCGCAGCAGATCCTCGTCCTCGCGGATGTATTCCGGGGCGCGACCGCCGCTGAAAAAGATGCCCGCATACTCTTCAGGCTTGATGTCCTTGAAGGCGATCTCGGCATCGATGCTGTAGCCTTCCCACTCCTTGGTGATGGTCCAACCCGGCTTCACCTCATGCAGCACCATCTGGTATTTGCGCTTCTCCGGCGCGGCCACCACCGGCTGGTAACCTCCTTCGATGAGGCGGTAGTAGGGATAGAGCGTGTCCACGGTTTCCGTGGCGTCGCCGACGATGATAAGGACTTTGGGTTTGGACATGGATGAGGGGTCCACTATGCCAGCTTGGCACGGATTGCCAATGTGGAGATGGCCGATTTGATTGGCGGGAGCGGACTCCCCGCCGTGGAACTCTGCTCCCCCAATCTTTCCGGTGGGCGCCCCATGGTTGGCATGGACAACGCCCAGATCGGCCGCGCCGTGGCCAAGCATTTTTACGAACGCGGCTACCGGCAGTTTGCCGTCTAAAGCCTGCGAACGGAACCCTTCTTCGTGGAACGGTTGCGAAATTTTGTCAATACGGTGCAAGCCTGCGCCTGCGCCGAGCTGCCAGAATCCACCTCCGACAGCGTGTCCGATTGGGAGCAGAGCCAAGCTCGTCTACGGGCCGACCCCTGGGGCGTTTCGTCGGGAGTCGGTGCGGGATTAACGCCGCTTAGCAGGATTGAGGAGTGAGGATAGAAGATTTTTGATTTCTGAGGGGATTGGCGCAATCAGCTATTCTCAATGGCCATCCGAACCCCTGTCATTGTACGGGGCTGTCCTTGATCAGGGCGGTGAAGTCGCTCCAATTCTCGATTTTGAATCCGCGGATGTCGCGAACGACCGTCGGAAACCATGGCAATGCCTTCAGGGCAAGGAGGGCGGCAAACAGAGTGGACATGTCATCAATCTCGGTGACGTAGACGCTGCCCTGCACCCGCTCAAAGGAAAACCGGCGCAATGTCGCGCCGATTTCGTTGTAAGCCGCTGTTACGCCTTTGGGATGGTGCTCGGCAACTTCTGCCACCACCAAGTCAAATGCGATCGCGAACATGCCGGATCTTCAATTCGCGATCGGATCTTCTAACGCTTGCGCCAGAGGGTAATCCAAGGTTTCCCCGGTTTCCACGACGACCACGTTCAACGTCCGCTCATCAACGCTGCGCAAAACCTGGTAAACCGGGCCATCCTCCCCAAACGAGCGGAGCGTCCCCACCAGTTCCTTCGCGGAAATCGCGATCGCGTTCATGCATTTGATCTTGGCGCAACCCAAGGGAAACGCAAGACCATCCTTGGGCTGCGCGCGACTTGTCGCCGCTTTCTAGACGAGGCTTGCCAAGAAGTGGCTGATGATGGCTGACCGCAGCAGGCTCAAGGCGGAGACGAGTCCATTCTCATCCGCTCTCCCGCTTGGATTGCCGTATTGGACGGAAAGGCATAGTGTCGCTTTGGATGCGTAGGTGCTTGTGCCGGCGCGGCTCCCGTCCTTAGGATGCGCCCTCATGAACGCCTCTGTGGTCATCGCCTCACTGCTCTTCACGAGCCTCGCTTTCGCTGATTACCCCGTCGCCAAAGTCCTGACGAATCCGGGCCCGGACTACGCGGACACGCTCCGGTCTTGGCAAGGAATCCCCGGGATCGAGTGCGCCGCGAATGGACGCCTTTGGGCCACTTGGTACACGGGCGATATCGGCGAAGGCGCGATGGGGAACTATGCGATGGTTGCCTCCTCCGCTGATGTGGGGCAGCCGTGGACCAGGCCGATAGCGATTCAGGGGCCCGTCGGCACGCGGATTGGCGATCCCTTGCCCTGGATCGATCCCAAGGGACGGCTCTGGGTTTTTTACACGCAGCTCACCGGCAAGACGGATTCCACCCCGCTCCTCCGCGCCACCTTCGCGATCCGCACCGATGATCCGGGCCAGGCGGCTCCCGTCTGGTCCGAGCCGTTCCTTGTGGCCACGGATGGCATTCTCTTTGGCAAGCCGATCATTCGCCACGACGGCGCCTGGATCGCTCCGTTCTTTGTCAGCGGCACCCCAGCTTGGAATGACCAGGTCGCCGGCAAGGAAACGGGAACCCTCATTTCCACGGACCAAGGGACGACCTGGAAATGGCTGGGCGGCACTAGCGTGCCCAAGACCTTGCTGAACTTCAGCGAAGCCACCTTGGCCCAGCGTCAGGACAAGAGCTTGTGGATGGTCATTCGCACCCTCGCCGGGCTCCACGAAAGCACCTCCACGGACGGTGGTCTCTCCTGGTCGGAAGCGAAGCCGATGCCCGGTTTTGGGAAAGGTCCGGCCACCCGGGCCTGCATGATGAGGCTGCGCTCCGGCGCCTTCATTCTGATCTATCACGATGGACCGCCCAACCAGGCGGGAAACTACAGCCGTTCCCGGATGACGATCTGGCTCTCCGATGACGAAGGTCTCACCTGGCCGCACAAACTGTTGCTCGACGACCGGGGCCGCGTTTCTTACCCGGATGCGGTCCAGGCTCCCGACGGCCGGATCTTGGTTGCCTATGACCATGGGCGTTATCAAGCGGGGGAGAAGGCGGTGCTCGTGAGCGTCCTCCGGGAAGAGGACATCCGCGCCGGGAAGATCGTCTCCGCTGATGCGGCCCTCAAGATCGTCGCCAACCAGTGCTTTGCGTATGGAAATCACCCGGACCTGCGCGATGAAGAAAAGGTCGCGAAGCAACTTCCACCCAAGGAAAAACTTCATCTCTACCTCCTCATCGGCCAGTCCAACATGGCGGGACGCGGGGTCATGGAGAGCGAGCTCAGCGTCTCGCGCCTGCGCATCCTCAAGTTCTCCTCACGCAATGTCTGGGCGCCCGGAGTGGAACCGTTGCACACGGACAAACCGGCCATCGCCGGGGCGGGGCTGGGCATGAGCTTTGCCCGCGCCATGGCGGATGGGGACCCGGAAATCACCGTCGGCCTCATCCCTTGCGCGGTGGGCGGGACGCCGTTGCACCGTTGGCAAAAGGGCGGTGATTTGTATGAGCAGGCCCTCGTCCGCGCCCGGCTGGCCATGAAGGACGGCACCCTCCAGGGGATCCTCTGGCATCAAGGCGAGGCCGATTCCGGTGACGAGGCGACCGCCCGCAATTACGCGGCGCGGCTGGCCCAGATGATCGCCGATCTCCGTGCCGATCTCGGCGCGGGCGAGGTCCCGTTTGTCGCGGGCAAGCTTGGTGAGTTTCTGTCCCCCACCGGCAAAGACGGAACGCCCAGCTTCTGGCCTGTGGTCAATGAGCAGCTCGCCACCATCCCCGCTCAAGTCCCCCAGACCGCCGTCGTCGACTCCGCGGGCTTGCAGCCCAAGTCCGACCAGGTGCATTTCGACACCGCTTCCCTCAGAGAATTCGGCAAACGCTATGCGCAAGCGATGAAACATCTCCGATCGACGTCAAAGTAGTGCGACGGCCCCAAGGTCGTCGTCCATCCCATGCCTTACAAAGTCCACAGTCAGTTCGAGGAGCGTAGCTATCAGCCGGAGGATCTCGGCGCGCTGGTGCAGATTGAGAAGGAGGCGGGCGACGCCGGCTGGAGTCGCATCGAATTGGAGTTCTTCGCCGAGCATCTCTTCGTGGACACCCGGGTGGTGACGCCGATCGAAGCCCCGGACACGCCCATCGGGTTCTATGTCGTCGAGCATGGCGAGGAAACTCTCTACCTCTGCAACATCGCGGTCGCGGCGGATTGGCGGAGACGCGGGGTTGCCTCGTTTGCCTTGGAGGCGGCCACCGAACTGGCGCGCAGCATCAACTACGAGGAACTCGCGCTGGACGTCCAAGAGCTGAATCTGGGTGCCCAACTCCTCTACCGGAAAGCCGGCTTCCGCGCCATCGGGATCCGCCGTGGGTATTACACCGGCCAAGACGGTTATCACATGGTCAAAAGACTCCAATCCGCAGTGCCGTTGGTGGCCGGCGATCTCCAGATCAACCGGTTCTGACGCTGCCGGGTGATGCAGCCGAGCGAGAGCGCCACCAGGCAGTAGGCGACGGCCTCACCGAGGATCCAGTAAACGAGAATAGCCCAGCCGCTGCGGGGGCGAACGTTGGTTCGGGAATTTACCGGCTCCGCTCGATCCTCCTAAGAAGGAGATGCCAAACTCTGACGAGGTTCGGCTACCCGGCCCAACCAAGAACCACTACTTCAACGCCCAAAATACCGGGATCAGCCACGTCCCCATCAGCCACGTCAACAGATCCAGTGGAATGCCCAATCGCATGAAGTCCGCAAACCGGTAGCCGCCCGCCCCATAGACGAGGAGGTGCGTTTGGTATCCGGTAGGGACCGCGAAGCCGCAGCTCGCGCCCAGCATCACCGCGACGACAAAGGGCCTTGGGTCCAGGCCGAGTCCGTGAGCCAACTCGATCGCCAAGGGCACAAAGAGGGCAGCCACGGCGTTGTTGCTGAGGAGTTCGGTCAAGATGATGGTGAGCAGCAGGACCATCGAAAGAATCAACGTGGGGTGCCAGCCACCGGCGATGCCGGTGAACGCTGTGGCCAGGGTTTCGGCGGCACCGGTCTTGTCCATGGCGGCCCCTAATCCCAGCATCCCGAGAATCATGGTGATGATCCGCCAATCGACCGATTGGTAGACCTCGTCGTTGCTCAGGCACCCGCCCAGACAGACTAGGAGCGCGGCACCCATCGCCACCCATTCAAAGGCGATAAAGTCCATCGAGCCGACGATCACCACGGAGGCAAGCGCGAGCAGGGCGACCCATTGCCGTTCGGTCCGGGCAACGTTTTGTTGTTTGGGTTGACTCAGGTTGATGAAGGCCCGTTCCGCGAAGAGCTGCTTCATCCGTTCCGCCGATCCCTCCAGAAGCAGGGTGTCCCCGACTTCCAGCGCAACTTTCTCAAAGTTCTCCCGGAGGTTCTCCCCTTGCCGGTGCATGGCCAGGACGATCAGTCCATACTGTTGCCGGAAGTTCAGCTCCCGGAGGCTGTGGCCCACGAAGTTGCTCTTGGGCCCAATCATCCCTTCCATGATGGCCGCTTTCTCGGTTTGCACGTGACTGAGGCCGAGGGCGGCTTTGGTGCTTACGTCCAGACCCGGCAGTTCGTTGAGCCCCATCACCCCGGAGACGTGGCTCTTGAGAATGACCCGGTCCCCGGCCTCAAAGCGAATCTTGGGCAGGGGGGTGCTGACCCGGTTGCCGCGCCGGCGCACTTCGATGACCCGAAGATCCCGGCGTTTGGTCAAGCCCGCTTCCACGATCGTCTTGCCCACCAAGGTTGAATCCTCGCTGACGATCGCCGCAGTGAGGAACTCGCGACTGTCGTCGACATCGATGAGGGTAGCCAGGCTTTCCCGCTTGGGCAAAATCCGGGGCCCCAGGACGATCAGGTAGATGGCGGCACCGACGGCGAAGCAGATCCCAATCGGGGTGATCTCAAACATGGAGAAAGGCTCCAAGCCCTTCTGCTTCATGATCCCGTTGGCGACGAGGTTGGTGCTGGTGCCAATCATGGTGCACATGCCGCCCATGATCGCGAAGTAGGAAAGGGGAATGAGGAGGCGGGAGGGCACCAGCTTCGCTTTCCGGCAAAGCCCGAGGAGCATCGGGAGGAACACGACGACGACGGTCGTGTTGTTCAGAAAGGCCGAGGTAAAGACGGTGAGAATCGCGAGGACGACGAGGATCCGTGTTTCCGTGTGGCCCGCCATCTTGCCAAACCATTTGCCGAGCACTTCCACCAAGCCCGTCCGCTCCACGGCGGCACCCACGATGAACATGAAACTCACGGTGAGGATGGCGGAGTTTGCGAAAATCCCCCCGAGGATTTCCAGTCGCGCGGCTTTGTCCCCCGGAATCAGGATGGGATGGCCATTGAAGGGTATCACCAAAAGAAGGAACAGCGCCGAGAGCGCGACAATGTCCGGCGGGAACTTTTCCCAAATGAAAAGCCCAACGGTGACAAGGACCAGGAGGAGGACGAAAATCTGGTCAGGGGGCATGGCCGGGCGCGTCTATGCCACAGAATCGGGCGGTTGTCCACCCTAGCGGTGTGCGTAGGGCTTCGGAGTTAGAAGTTGAAAGTTGGAAGTTGGAAGTTAAGCGTTCTCTCCCTATGCCGCGTTTCCTTCTCGCTTTGGTCGTCCTCGCGATTCCGATCTCCGGCTTCGGTGCGGCGCCCAACGTGGTCCTCATCGTATCAGACGATCAGCATTGGGGCGACTACGGCTTCATGGGGCATCCGCAGATTGAAACGCCGCATCTCGATCAACTGGCCCGGCAAAGCCTCACCTTCCGGCACGGTTATGTTCCGTCGAGTCTCTGTTGCCCGAGCCTGGCGTCGATCATTACCGGCCGTTACCCGCACGAACATCACATCACGAGCAATGATCCGGCCATTCCCCAAGGGATGAAAGCGGCCGGCTTCCAGAAGTCCGAGGCTTTTCTCCAGGGCCGCCAGGCGATGACTAAGCATCTCCAGGCGTGGCCCACCTTGCCGAAGCTTCTCGGTCAGCAGGGTTACGTGAGCTTCCAAACCGGGAAATGGTGGCTCGGCGATTTCACGAATGGCGGCTTCACCCACGGGATGACGAAGGGCGGACGCCACGGCGATGAAGGACTCGACATCGGCCGCAAGTCCATGCAGCCGATCTACGACTTCATCGGCGCGGCCCGGCAGGAGGCGAAGCCGTTCTTTGTCTGGTACGCCCCGATGATGCCGCACGATCCCCACACGCCACCGCAACGGATCCTCGACAAATACGTCGGCAAAACGCCCAGCCTGCCGCTCGCGAAGTATTGGGCCATGGTCGATTGGTTCGATGAAACCTGCGGTGATTTGCTCGGCTATCTGGACAAGGAGGGGTTGGCGGAAAACACCATCGTGGTCTACGTGACCGACAACGGTTGGATCACCGATCCCAAAACCGGCCGTTACGCGCCCAAGTCCAAGCAATCCCCTTACGATGGCGGCTTGCGCACCCCGATGATGGTCCGCTGGCCCGGGAAGTTCGCTCCGAAAATGAGCGAGACCCCGGTCAGCAGTCTCGATCTTTTCCCCACCATCCTCAATGCCTGCGGCGTCGCCTTGCCCAAGGATCTCCCCGGAATCGACCTCGCTTCCGAACCCGCCGTGACCGCCCGGAAGACCCTGACGGGAGAGTGCTTCACCCACAACTTCGTCGATATCGAAAACCCCGCATCGAGTCTGCGCTGGCGTTGGATTCTGGAGGATGGCTGGAAACTGATCGTCCCCGCGCCGCAGAATGAAACGGGTGAACCCGAGTTGTATCATGTGGCCGTCGACCCCGACGAGAAGTCCAACCTTGCGGAATTGGAAGCGGCCCGGGTGACCGCGCTGCAAGCCAACCTTGATGCCTGGTGGCGGGGGGCGGGGGAAGAGCTTGAGAGAGGAGAGCGTGGGAAATGAGCGAGGGCTGAGCGCCCTGCTGATGCCATCTTGATGGGCGGATATTTGGATCAGAATTTTGCTTTTTGTCGATTCGGCTTGTTCCCGCCCGACAAGATCATGAACGGCGAATGCTTCGCCGGGCAGTGACATCCAAATCGTAAAATCAATCAGATATCACCATGGAATACATGCTCATCTTCACCGAATCCGCCGCTGACTTCGCCAAGCGCGAGGATCCCGCCGCCGCCCCGGCTTATTGGGGTGCCTGGTCGGCTTACTGCAACACCCTGGCCGAGTCCGGGATCAAGGTCAGTGGCGCCGGGCTTCAGTCACCGGAAACCGCCACCACCGTGCGGATTCGCGACGGCAAACGGGCCTTGCATGACGGACCGTACGCCGAGTCGAAAGAGATGCTGGGTGGCTTCTTTGTCATTGATGTGCCGGACCTCGAAACCGCACTCGAATGGGCCGCCCGCAGTCCTTCCTCCAGCTATGGCTCCACCGAGGTGCGCCCGGTTTTGACGGGAATGGCTCAGGCTTGAGATTGATCCCGCTTGAACGCCCCCGCTCCCGACCGGTTGCAAGACACGGTGCGCACCTCGCGTGCGACCTTGCTCAGCTACCTCGCGTCCCGGGCGGGTGGCGATCTCGCGGCCGCAGAAGATGCCCTCAGCGATGCCTTGCTCGCAGCGATGCGGCAGTGGCCGGAGCAAGGGATTCCCGACAAGCCGGAGGCCTGGCTCCTCGCCATCGCGAAGCGTCGACTCATCGACGGGCAACGGCGCCAATTAACCCGGGACCGTTTTTCGGCATCCCTCCAAACCGCGCTCGAGATGGCCGAACACGCTGCCGAAACGGACGATGACTTCCCGGATGAACGGCTCAAGCTGCTCTTCGTCTGCGCCCATCCGGCCATTGATGAAGCGGCGCGCACTCCGCTGATGCTGCAAACCGTCCTCGGGCTTGATGCCCAAGTCATTGCCTCAGCCTTTCTCGTCGCTCCGTCGGCGATGGCGCAGCGGCTCGTGCGCGCCAAAGCCAAGATCAAAGCGGCCGCCATTCCGTTCACGATCCCAGAAACAACCGCCTGGCCGGAGCGGATCACGTTCGTGCTGGACGCCGTCTATGCCGCCTTCAATCGCGGCTGGCAATCGGGGCCTGATGATGCGCCCGGACTCGAAGTGGCCACGGAAGCCCTTCGGCTGGGCGATGTGCTCGAAAAGCTCGTCCCGGACGAACCGGAAGTCCTTGGTTTGCATTCGCTCATGCTTCATTGCCAAGCCCGGAGAGCGGCCCGGGGCGATGCGAACGGTCAATACATCCCGCTTGACGAGCAGGACTGCGCACTCTGGGATCACCAAATGATCGACCATGCCGAATCGCTCCTGCAACGGGCAGGACGTCTCGGTAAGCCCGGTCGCTTCCAAATCGAAGCTGCCATCCAGTCTGCTCATGCCCAACGCCGCGTCACCGTTGGCACCGAATGGCGGGTCATCACGGCGCTCTATGAATTGCTCATGGCTCTCAGCCCCGCCCTTGGCGCCAGGATCGGCCACGCTATCGCCACAGGGCGAGCGGTGGGTCCGGAGCAAGGTTTGAAGTGTCTCGATGACCTTCCCCAGGAACGGCTCCACGATCACCAACCCTACTGGGCGGCCCGGGCGCGACTGCTGGCCGACGCTGGTTATCATGCGGCAGCACGCGCCGCCTACTCGAAAGCGATCGGCCTGAGCGACGATCCGGCGGTCCGGGAATATCTCTTGCGGCAGTCGCGGAGAGAAGAAGCCTCAGTCATCCTGATCGACCAGGGCAGATCGGAGCAGGATGCAAGCTGAGCGGGGTCTGCCTGTACGTCCTTCTCCTCGTTGTCGAATCTTCGACTTGTCGACATCGACAATGGAGGCTCACAAAAAAGCCGGGAGGATTGTCTCCTCCCGGCTTCGATTTGATCGGGATCCGTGGCACCGGCGGTGGTGCGCCGGGCCGGGATCTACTGATCAATAGTCGTCGTGGTCGTGAGCGGCCGGTTGGGCCTTCTTCTCGTCCGGCTTGTCGAAGATGACCGCTTCCGTGGTGAGGAGCAGGCCAGCCACCGAGGCGGCGTTGAGGAGGGCGGTCCGGGTCACCTTGGTCGGATCGACGACACCCGCCTTGACGAGGTCTTCGTAAACTTGGGTGGCCACGTTGAAACCGATGTTGCCGGTCTTCTCGCGGACGCGTCCGACGATGAGGGAGCCTTCCAGGCCGGCGTTTTCGGCCAGGGCACGGAGCGGTTCCTCAATGGCGCGGCGCACGATGAGCACGCCGATGGCTTCGTCGCCTTCCAGCTTGAGGGTATCGAGCACCTTCTGGGCGCGAAGGAGGGCGGTCCCGCCTCCGGGAACGATGCCTTCTTCCACCGCAGCGCGGGTCGCGTGAAGGGCGTCTTCCACGCGGGCCTTCTTCTCCTTCATTTCCGATTCGGTCGCGGCACCGACGTGGATAACGGCCACACCGCCAGCCAACTTGGCGAGACGCTCCTGGAGCTTTTCGCGGTCGTAGTCGGAGGTGGTTTCCTCGATTTGGCGGCGGATCTGATTCACGCGGCCCTTGATGGCATCGGACTTGCCTTTGCCTTCGAGGATCGTGGTGGAATCCTTGTTGATGATGACGCGCTTGGCGCTGCCGAGGTCGGCCACCTGGAGATTCTCCAGCTTGATGCCGAGGTCTTCGGTGAGGAACTGGCCACCAGTGAGGATGGCGATGTCTTCGAGCATGGCCTTGCGGCGATCACCGAAGCCCGGGGCCTTGACGGCGCAGACGGCCAGGGTGCCACGGATCTTGTTGACCACGAGGGTGGCCAACGCTTCGCCTTCGACATCTTCACAGATGATGAGAAGCGGGCGGCCGCTCTGGCTGACCTTCTCCAACACCGGGATCATGTCGCGCAGGTTGCTGAGCTTCTTCTCGTAGTTGAGGATGAAGGGGTTCTCTAGGGAGACCTCCATCGCCTCGGTGTCCGTCACGAAATAGGGCGAAAGATAGCCCTTGTCGAACTGCATCCCGTCGACCACTTCCAGGGTGGTGTCGATCGACTTGGCTTCTTCGACGGTGATCGTGCCGTCCTTGCCGACCTTGTCCATCGCATCGGCGATGATTTGGCCGATCGAGGAGTCCCAGTTGGCGGAAACGGTGGCGACTTGGGCGATTTCCTTGGAGCCCTTGACCTTCTTGGAGAGGTTGGTCAGTTCGTCGGCCACTGCGGTCGCCGCCTTGAGGATCCCGCGCTGCAGGCTGATCGGATTGCTTCCGGAGGTGACGCTCTTGAGTCCCTGACGGAAGATCGACTCCGCCAACACCGTGGCGGTCGTCGTGCCGTCGCCGGCGACGTCGTTGGTCTTGGAAGCGACTTCGCGGATCAGCTTGGCACCCATGTCCTCAACGGCATCGGGCAATTCGATTTCCTTGGCGACGGTGACGCCGTCCTTGGTGATCGTGGGAGAGCCCCACTTTTTGGAGAGGACGACGTTGCGTCCGGCGGGTCCGAGGGTGGACTTGACCGCCTTGGTGAGGATCTCAGCCCCGGCCAGGAGTTTCTGGCGGGCGGCTTCGTCGAAAATGAGTTTCTTTGCAGACATAGCTTAGCGTTCTAGGGTGAGGAGGTTGGGGGATCAGTTGAAAATCGCCAGGATCTCGTCCTGCTTGAGGATCAAGACGGGATCTCCATTGAGCTTCACTTCGGTGCCGCCATACTTGGAGATGAGGATCTTGTCGCCCTTCTTGACATGGAAGACGATGGCGTTGCCTTCCTCGTCCTTACCGCCGGTTCCGAGTTCGACGACTTCGGCTTCCTGGGGCTTTTCCTTAGCGGCGTCCGGAATGAAGATTCCGCCGGCGCTCTTTTCTTCGGCTTCAAGCCGACGGACGAGGACGCGGGCACCCAATGGTTTGATCTTAGCACTCATGCTTTTGGTTTCGAGGTCTGGTGGTTTGGTTCGTTGCGAAATAAGGGGGGGTGGAGCCGCCCTGGGAGCCGAATCCATGCCATCCAGACTTCCGACTCCATAACGCGCTGATTGACAGCGGTTTGCAATGAATGGCCTTCGAATCCGGCGACCTATAATCCCTGTGATTGGAGACAAAATGACGCGCGGAACGGGCGATTTCGTCGCACCCACGAGACGCAAGCGCCAATCTGGCGCTGGGGGGGTAGTCAGTAGTCAGGTGATTGCCGTGCCAACCGCCAACCGCGAACTGCCAACCTATCCCCGCCTCACTCCTGCTCCACCGTCCGGCGCAGCGTGTCGATCAGTTCTCCGGCGGCAGCTTTGGAAAGCGGCGCTCGGGTCACCAAGGAAATGCATATCCGGCCCGCAGTGCTTTCGCATTCCAAAACCCCGAGCCATTCGTCGTCACTAAGAGGAATGTAGAGTCCGGCCCGGGCGCTGTCCGGCATCATCCGGGTCTGCGCCTGCTCCAAGGCGGCGATCAGCCTGAGCGCGCAATCGACCATCCGGGGATCATTTTCCCCATCCCGTTCCAGAAGGGAATACCCCTGCGGGTCCACGATCCGCAAGGAGACGCAGCCCGTCACTTGAGCGACCCAGTCGGAATAGGCGCGGAGCCGGTCCCGCAACTTGCCGTCGGGCATCGCAAAGCCGCTTCCGCCCGGTTCCGGCTGGGAGGGGTGGGGCACTTCCGGTTTGGCCGACTCCCCGATGGGAGGACGGCGTGCGGCCACGGCGTGCAACGCCTTCATCGCCCGGGTCGCCCGATGGCGCAGTTCGTCATTGGGAAGCGTGGCCAAGCTTTCAAGATCGGGATCGGACGGAAGATCGAGGTCGTCCAGCTCCGGGAAGGTCTCGTTGGGGTCGATGTTCCAGGGAAAGGCAGTGGCCAGGCTGGAGCCGACGAGCGGTCCCGCCAGGTTGGGCAAAGAGGCCCCATTTTCGGAGGGCGTCGCGGTCGTGCTGGGAAGGATTTGGCGGACGAGCCGGGCGACTTCCGCCAGGTCAATCCATGAGTCGTGCGAGGGCATCGGAAGGCGTGTGGGCGGCCGGGACGAGGCCCGGAAGACGTTGTTCGACCTCGGCGGCGAGCTGGTCGAAGATCAGGGCGGCGGGGACTGGATGCTGGGACAGCAGCGCCAGGGGAACCCCGTGTTCGCTAGCGCGGAGGAAGACGGGATCGCGCGGCACAATGGTCGTGAAGAGCAGTTCCGGCGGAAGGATTTCCCGGAGCTTGCGGACGATATCGGAGCTACTGGGCTGATCTGCCTGCACCATGGTGGGGACGATCCCAAGCACGTGAGTCGGCGGTTCCTTGGCCCGCAATTCGGCCATGAGATGAAGGATTTGCGGGAGCGTGCGCAATCCGAGGGGCTCGGCCAATTCCGGGAGAAGCACTTGTTCGCTGTGCCAGAGGACATCCCCGGTGACGCTGTGCGTTCCGCCCGCAGTATCGATCAAAACCAGATCGAAGGCTGGTTCCATGTGGTCGAGCGCCGCGAAGATCTCCCCGGTCCGCTTGCGCCGCGCCGCCGGATTCTGGGCAAGCGTGGATTGCTCGAAGCGCCGGTAGTTTCCTGCGGGCAATAGGGAGAGGCCGGGAACCCGGGTGTGGAGGACCAAAGAGGCCCAGTCATCGCCGCACAGCGCATCGAAAAATCCCCGGTGGTCGAAGCTCCGTTCCACCAGGGAAAGCCCGATGGCACCCTGTGGATCCGTATCCAACAAGAGCACTCTCCAGCCGCGCCGCGCCAGCGAGTAGGCGAGGTTGATGGCGACGGTGGTTTTGCCCACTCCACCTTTTTGGCTGGCGATGCTGACCTTGGTCACTGGGGGGCAATCTATGGCGTGGCCTGGCGCGGATGCAACCGGGAGATGCGTGTTAGAGCGTTCCGGTGGCTTGTCTTCTCGTTAATGATCAAGGAAGACTGATGGTTGCCTCTGCCAAACCTCCGCTCCCCGTCCTTGAATCCATGTTGGCGGTCCGGTTACACTTGGATTCTTGCACCGAAAGCAACGGACCTCTGCGAATTTCGCCCGGAACTCACCATCGCCACGGCTTCGCACCCGTGAGAAACCCGCACGCCAGGCGCCGTCCCCGGGCTGCCGAATCCCTCCCATTTTCGAGAAACCCTCACACCATTCCCGAGAAGTTCCGGACCAAAATCGAAATCCTATCCGCTACCCATGAGAATGCCTCTCTCAGAACTGAGCTTACCAACGGCAAACTCCATCTGACGGTCGCCAAAGCTCGACAGACCCTCTCCAAAGTTGAGCTGACTATCGCAAAATCGCGACACGCAACCGCCCGAGCCCATCTTGCGATCGATGGAACGCATCTGACTATCGCGGAAATGCGACTTGCAATCGCTTTATCACATCTTGCAGGGAACCTATTACGGCTGACACGCGCAGAAGTGAGACGTGCAGACGCTGGAAGACGTCTGACAGTGATCAGCGACACCCCGGAGAAGGGCGAACGCCCGCGCCGACGGACCGCCGATCCCGCTCCGGCCGCATTTTGGGAGAATTTCTCCGACAGTTCAAGAAACTCATCGATCCGGGATTTCGTGAACTTTGATTCCGTAGACCAGTTTTCTGAACTCGGGACCTTTTGCCCAGCGGGGGGCTGTCCCGATCGAAGGCCGACACCGGAGATCCCAGGACTGAGGGCGTGGTTTCGATGGATTCGGGGAGGAATGGAGATTCTACAAAATCGAACGTATTCGCAAACTCAGGTGCCAGGGCCCCTCCGGGACGGCTCCGCCCATCTCCCAGACGTCGTAGAACCACCGTTCTTGGGGGGGGATCTGAGCTTGATGGTGGCGTGGGTTTTGGTATGGTCGAGTGCCGTTTTGACATCCATCGGTTTTATGGATCGCGGGTTTCGCCCGCCTGACAACCACATGCCATCATTCAGCAAAATTCTCCTTCCGCCAATTGCCCCCCCCTCCATCCCGTGCTGAACCTTGGTTCGTGGGCGAGCGCGCCAGAAGGAGAATACACATTCAGCTAGCTTAGACGATGCCGAACTCGCTAACGCCTCTCGAATACTGGTGCTTTATTAGTTACCGGCACGCCGACAATAAAGAACAGGATCGTCATTGGGCGACATGGTTGCAGCAGGAGATCGAGCGCTACGAGGTCCCCGCCGAAATAGTGGGCACGGTCAACCGGTACGGTGAAACGATTCCGGCAAAAATTTACCCAGTCTTCCGGGACGAGGAGTCTTTGGCTGCCGACGCCCAGTTAGGACGTCGAATCGCCGAGGCACTGAATGCCTCCCGCTGTCTAGTCGTGCTCTGTTCTCCAAGTGCTGTTGAAAGCAAATATGTCACTGAGGAGATTGAGCACTTCGTATCGCTCGGACGTCGGGATCGGATCGTTCCAATTATCCTTTCGGGCGAGCCCGGCGACAAGGAGCGGGATTGCTTCCCTCGTCCGCTCAGATCCCATCCTGGCCCGACCGGGCATGGCGTAACGCCTCTCGATCCACTTGCAGCCGACTTCCGATTACGCGACGGGACGGAAGGATGGACATCGGCTGAGGCATATCGCAGGGCACTTCTGTGCGGAAAGGTGCCGGCAAGACGGGAGACGCGTAGAGAAGCGGACTGGTACGAGTCGCAACTCCAACTTATGAAGTTGAAAGTGATCTCGGGAATTCTGGGACTGCCTCTGGAGAAGCTGCGTGACCGGGACAAGGCGTATCAACTTCAGCGCAGCCGCAGTCGAATGAGGGCTCTGACAATGTGGTTGCTCGTGGTTACAGCATGCGGGGTGGCCGCATTGTGGTTCGGCGTTCGTTCCGAGACCCTGCGTGTCGCGGCGGAGAAAGCCCGGAAGGAGGCCGTACAAGCCCAGAATGACGCGGAGAAGTCTCAGGAGCTTGAATCCATTGCGAAGCATGTTGCACAATCCAAATCGCAGGAATTGACCCGATCTCTATCAGCGTTCGCTTTGGCGAGGGCGATCGAATACAGGGACGCTGCGGAGCAACAATACGCGCTGGCATCTGCGGCAAGCGCACTAAGGATCGATCCATCGAATCAATCGGCCAAGGATTTCGCCGTTTCTCTCCTGACTCGTGAGACTTGGTATCTTCCAGAACCGTCCAGCGTGAGACTGAATTTGACAGGCGATGTCCTAAACCACGACGGAAGTTTGATGATGTGCCGGACCTCAGAGAAGGAGATCGAAGTGATTCAAACAAGCAGTCTGCATGAGGTGGTCGACAGGGTGTCGCTCGAATCAGCCATCACGACGATGTGTTGGCATCCCCGGCAAGACATCTTTGCTGTGGGTTGTGAAAATGGAACAGCGCTTCTCCGATGGATAGATCGCGGCAACGGCAACGGCGATAATAAGCAGGTAGAGCGATCGATAGGAAGGAGAATTCATCAACTCCATTTCACGGCTGATGGCTCCCGTATCGCGGTAGTCCTCGACGGAGGGATCGCAGAATTTTACGATACGAAGGAACTCGTGAAACAAGGGGGAATCATACAGACCGAGTACATCGAAACGCTAGCCTTCAGTCTGGATGGAAATCTGCTGGCCACCTCCGCGGCCGATGGTACGATTACAGTTTGGGATGCGAAGCGACACCGAGCCATTGGTTCGCCGCTCCACCATGACGTGAAGGCGGCGGATGCAGGCCTTACGACAGATGGAAGATTTGTGCGGATGCCATTGGGCTTCCCTGCTACGGGCAGGGTGAATACCGTTGAGTTTCATCCGTTCCTTGCTGGTTTGATTCTTACAGCGGGGGTGGATCAGACCGTTAGATTGTGGCAATCGGGAGAAGCCACAAGCCTTGGTGGTCCGCTTTACCACGCCGGTGAAGTGATTAGCGCGCGATTTTGTCCCAACGGTACTTTCTTCGCGTCGATTAGCCTGGACCGGAAGCTGCGCTATTGGGGACCGAACCGCTCGCTCATGTTCACACCATTAGAATTGGAATACTACCCCACAGACATAGTCTTTAGTCGGGATGGGGAATTTCTCGCCTGTTCCTGCGGTGCGGGGGTAGGCCGAGGTGGATTCGCCCAAGTCTTCGCCGATGACGGTCGCAAACTGGGAAACCGATTAGAAGCAGAAGACGACGTTGAATCCGTGGAGCTTTTTCCGCGCGAGCACCGGGTTTTGACAACAGACATTAAAGCCAACACACGGTCATGGCGAAGGTGCAGTTGGGAGTCGGGACAAGATTTCTTTCTGCGTGAATGGCCGGCCGTGCTTTCGTGGGCGGAGTTCGATACAAGCGGCCGATATCTCGCTTGCTCTTGGGAAAATGGTCAAGTTAGCGTTCTAGATGTAACCCGACTTGAGTGGGTAGTTGGAGGTAAGAAGGGCTTCGAGTCCGGTGTCAATCAATCTGTGTTTGTCGAATCCTCTTGCCGGGTGGCTTCCGCGTGTGAGGATGGGCGTGTAACGGTATGGACTGTGGACGCGGCCGAGCCTGACCTTACTCTCGTCCATTCGGCGGCGGTAACTTCGATCGCTATGGGACATCAAGGAAAACTCTTGATTGCTGGATGTAGGAATGGCTCGATTGGGATCTGGAACCTACAATCCACTTCGCCGAAGGGCATGTTCTGCGGGTCTGACCAGGAAGTTGAGTCCGTCAAGCTCAGCAGCGATGGGACTAAGGTCTTGGTCGATCCGAAGGATTTGGGAGGTGTCACTGTGATCGACGCCGTGACAGGAGAAATGATTCGGCGGTTTGGAGAAGGTCGCGAAGCGGCCTTCACACCCGACGGCGAGTTCATTCTAGTTTCCTATTCACTAGGTCTCGAAACCCATTCTGCGTCGCTCTATAACATCGCAAGCGGGGAGGAGATCGCAGGCACTTTGCTGCACGACAACCAAATCACGAGTGTCAACTGTAGTCCGGACGGGAAATTCCTGCTTACCTCGTCGCTCGATCGGACGGTGAGAGTGTGGAATCGCGAGGACGGCACCCCAGTTGGACCTCCTCTCGCCCACGAAAAGGCGGTGTTCTCAGCCAGGTTTAGCCCGGACTCAAGGTTGGTGGTTTCCAACCAATTTGTGCCAGGTGAAGGATCGGGCCATGTTCAAGTCTGGGACATAAAACTCGCCAGGCTTCTCTCCGACGTAGTGCAATCAGAGAGCGGTTTTAATGATGCGTTTCTCAGCCCTAGTGGAAAATGGTTGATTACGCTTGGTGGAATTATCGGGCTACACGGACTAGGATTCGATTGCCAATCACAAACAGGATTCTCTGTCCCCGATTGGTTCCCGGACTTTCTGGAGAAAGTCGCAGGCTACCGCGTTGCCCCTAATTCTGGCAACACTGAAGCGATTTTTCCAGCCAACAGGGATTTGCGTTCGATGCAGACTTTTCTGATTGACCAAAACGCATCCGGCATTCTTGGCGAACTGGCTGAGTGGTTCTTGTCTCCCTCCCGGGACCGATCAATCTCCCCTTACACGACAATGCCGCCTGACCGTTGGATTCAACGCGCTCTCCGCATCGGAGATGAATATCATTTGAGAACGGTGTTGCAGTTACGGCCAGAGCACGCGGAGGCTTGGGCAAAGCTCGCGGAGGTCTATTCGAACCAGTCTCGCCAGCGAAAAATGGACGGAGCGTCTGATACGGCTGAATTCGAATGGAAAGCTCGAACCTATGCGCGGACGGCGATGGATTTGGATCAAGGTGAAACGATGAGAAAGCGCTTTACCGAACTTTTGGGAGATCGCTAATTACGGCAGTTCGGGGGAACCTCATCGGTCCGGAAGCTCGGTGACATTGCTGCGACGACACGTTCTTGGACAGATTGACCGAACCCTCACCATCCCGTGCCGACCGCTGACTCGCGGGTAGGTTGGCCGGAAAAAAGGATCGGTTAAGCGGTCATTTTATCGGTCACTCAGCCACCTCACGTCGTCTGTTCAAAGAACCAAACGTATTCTCAGAATATTGGAAGGCTGGCCCAATCATTCGGCAGCGATCTCCGAGCATCGATCAATCTCCTCCACCGTGGCCGTTCGTTTCGACTGTTTCGAGTATTGCGCCTGTTTCGGCCTGATGCTAGGATGCGTTTCATGCCGAAGACAAGCCACTCGATTCCGTCCGATTCGATCAAGAGGAGTTTGGCTCGGGAATCCGCAGAAGCCCTTGGAGACTCCGGGGGCTCAAGCGATGGTGTCATCACGATCACGATTGATGGAAGAAAGGTTGAAGCGCCAGATTCGCTGCTTCCCGTCTTGCGGAGTTCATTGCGGTTGATCGGGGAAGGCCAAGCCGTGGCCGTGGTTGCCGTTGAGCAGGAGATCGGCACCCAGGAAGCGGCGGATTTGCTTGGGGTCTCCCGGCCATTTCTGGTGAAGCTCCTTGATCACGGTGAGATTCCTTCCCGGAAAGTCGGGATCCAGCGCCGGGTGCTGGCGGGCGATGTGTTGGCCTACAAGGAAGCAGAGAAGGCTCGCCGCCGCGAAACATTGGTGGAGTTGGCGGCGGAAGATCAACGGCTCAGGCTCGACCCAGCATGAGCGGTCGGTCAGCGATCGTGCTGTTGGATGCATGCGTCTTGTATCCAGCAGGGTTGCGCAACCTGATGATGTGGCTGGCAGTTCATGAGTTGATCCGCCCGAAATGGAGCAAGCAGATCCACGAGGAGTGGACACGCAACATCCTCCGGGATCGCCCAGACCTCACCCGGGAACAGCTCCTGCGAACGCGTCGGCTCATGGATGAGCATGCTGGCGATTGTCTTGTCTCCGGCCATGAACGACATATCGAATCCCTCCATCTCCCGGATGAGGATGACCGTCACGTCCTTGCCGCCGCGATCGAATCCGGTGCGGACGCCATCGTGACATGGAACCTCGGGGACTTCCCGGCTGATGTCGTTTCGGGATACGGTATCATGGTCGTGACTCCGGATGCTTTGTTGATGGCCCTCATCGAAGAAGCTCCGGAGGCTGTTCTGGAGGCGATGAGCGAGCATCGCGCCAGTTTGAAGAATCCGGCGCGGTGTCCCCGCGAATACCTGGATGATATGGAGCGCCAAGGGCTCACCCGGTCCGTGGGGCGGCTCAGAGAATTTGAGGACTCACTCTGAGCCCCGGGCTCCAACACTCGACTGGAGAAGATCGTTCAGAAAACCAAACGCATTCGTGAACTCTGGCGACCGGGCGAACCGGTGCCGTCGTGGGAAATGCTTGACCAGGTCAGCCGAAAGCTCTCAAATCACCCCAAAGATGGTTGGATTTTTCCCCAGCTGTCGCTGAACCCCCAAGCCGACGGTGACTCGGGACCCGGAGTGTTCAAAAATAACCTCTATCAGTTAGCGTGCGCCATCGATGTGGCGTCCTCAAAACCCACATCACGGTCCTTAATCAGGCACCACACGTCCGTCCGCCGAACCCATTGACAAGACCACACCACGCCGGGCCTTACCTCGTGCGCGGGAGGGCTTGGAACGGAAATCCCAAGAAGGTCCTTTGAAATATCCTAAATCCTGAACGAATCAATCCGAACAAGCATGGACCTCGCCGCCTATCAAGAGCATGCAACTGGCTATTATCTCATCCAAAGCATGCCGGATAATGTCGCCGAAGACTGGGACCGGTATATCTGCACCGATGGTCAAGACTGCAAAGAAGTAAAAGCTAACTACCTTCCCACTCCGACCGAGGCAGTATTCTCTTGTCGCATTCATGGAGGCCGGACCAACGTGGAATTGTGGAAAACAGGCGCAGGAGTCAGGGAATGAGGGCAGGCTGACCAAAACGCCGAGGGAATCAACCGGTTCACGAGATCACCGGCTTGCCCTTGGCACGAGGCCGCCGCCGCGCCTTGAAAAGGGAGACCTCAAGGCTTGGTGCGGGATCGAAGGCGCGGAGGTGGAGCAGCTTTGCTGGAAAAGAGCAAAAATGCAGCGTGCGATCGAGCGTCAGCGCTTACGGGTCTCCCCATCGTTCGCGTACCTTGCTTATGGGCTGGGCGGGCGCTTCCTTGACGACTTCGGTAGTGGAGTCGCGACACAGTTCGGTCCGAGCTCATCCCACCCGTGAACCCATCGCGCAAAAACCACCGGCATCGTCCCCGCCGCGGAGTGACCCATCATCTCCGGCGCCTCCACGAGGACTGGCACCGTGCGGCGCATCGCGTTCGGGTTCGGGTTGAGGCACCGCCTCATGCGATCGCTCACCACCGACGCGGGATCGCCCGGCGGTTTGATGAAATCCGCGCCTCGGGCACCAAATGGTTGGCCGCGTTTCTCGCCGTCCTCGGCCCCGGACTGCTCGCGGGTCTATCGGACGATGATCCCGCCGGGATCACCACCTATTCGGTCCTCGGTGCCGAACACGGCTACCGCCTTCTTTGGATCATTCCGGGATCGACCCTGCTCCTCATTTACTTCCATCTGGTGGCGGTCCGGATCGGCGCGGCCAGCGGCAGGGGCTTCGCCGGCATCATCCGGGAGCGATGGAGCCGCCCTTGGGGAATCGTCGCCGCAGGTGGATTGCTCGTCGCGAATTTCGGAACGATCTGCGCCGAGTATGCAGGCGTTTCTGCGGCCGGCTCCCTAATCGGGATTCCGCCGTGGATCAGTACGCCGATTGTCGGCCTGGTTCTCTCCTTTCTGGTGGTCTACGGATCCTTTCACCGGATCGAGCGGATCCTGCTCGTGGTCTCGGCGACCCTCGCGGTCTATATCGTGGACGGCGTCCTCGCCAAACCGGATTGGTCTGCGGTCGCGCACAACTCCCTCGTGCCCAATCTTCCGCTGAACCAGTCCGCCTGGATCGCGGTGGCCGCCACGTTAGGGACCACCCTCGCGCCTTGGGGGCTGGCCTTCATCCAGTCCTACGCGGTGGACAAAAAGATCACCGTGGCCGGTTTGCGCTGGGAGCGGATCGACGTGATCTGCGGCTCGCTGCTCACCGGGATCATCGGGCTGGCGATCGCCGTAGCCTGTGCCGCGACGCTCCACCAGGAAGGCATTCACATCGACGAAGCCCGCGACGTAGCAATCGCCCTGCGTCCCCTGGCCGGGTCCTTCGCCACCGTCCTCTTTGGCGCCGGGTTGCTGGGGGCGTCGCTCCTCGCGGCGGCGATTGTGCCGTTGGCCACTGCCTACTCGTTGGCAGAAGGCGTCGGAGAGCCGGCCTCGCTGGACCTGGATTCGCGCCACTTTCAGCACTTTTACGTCGCCTTCGTCCTGCTGACCGTGGCGGCGGTGGCCGTGGTTTCCTGGCCGGGGATTCCACTGATCCCGCTGATCTACTTCAGCCAGGTGGTCAACGCCATCCTCCTGCCCCTTCACGTCATCGCCCTGCAATTTCTGGCCGCCGATCGTAAGGTGATGGGCGAGGCCACCCTGGGGAAGGGGACGCTTGTGATGGGTTGGATCGGGGTCGGGGTGATTGTGGTCTGCGTGGGCGGGCTGCTCATGTAGCAGGGCGCTGGTCCACCCCCAAGCGCCGCCATTATTCGTTGTCGTTGTCGCGATCGTTGTCGACAGGTCGATCAATCGACAACGACAACGACAACAGAGCGGCGCTTGAGGACAGTCTTCTGTTGATCGAACGGTTCCAGCTTGATCGAGCGTATCCCAGGCGAAGCAACTCGTGACCATCCTGCAGATCTACGCGATGGATGGTGATGGCACTCTTCCTCCCGAATGGGCTACCGCCTTCGAGGCCACTGGCCTTCTCATCAGCCCGCTTGGCGACGACTCCGCCGAATACCTCTTGCTCAAGCCCGGGGCGAACCTCGATGAACTTCCGCCCGACACCGCGATCGTCCGCGATCCGCACCAGCTGGATGGCCAAACCGTGGAGGGGTACGCGAATGGCGTGGTCAAAATCGTGCCGGCCGAGGCACTGCCCCAATGACCCGAGCCATCCAGATCGTGGTCCTGGGGCTGACTCTGGTCATGTCGTTCATCGTGGGATTCTTTCAGGAGGTGGCCTTCTTCGAGGTGGACTCTTACGCCACGGCAGTGCTTCGCGGAAAGCCGCTCCCGGCCGCTTTGACCTTCGCCATCGAAAATCAGCGGGCGGCGCCGTTCCTGTGCCTCTTGCCCTGGATCGCATTCCTCGGAGCGACCCTCTTGGGAGGCCCAAGAGACAGACCAGGGTCTGGCGATTTTGTCACCGGGTTCATCCTCTGGGGACTCTGGAACTCTTCGTCGCAGGTTTCCTTACGGTGGTGTGGGCGCTACCTTTGGTGAGCATCAACACTTGTATGTGTGAAGGCTCGGAATTGGGCTGGACCGGGTTCGAGATCGCTTCCGCAATGGCGGGCGGTCTCGCCGTGCTGGCGATCGTAGGCCTGGCGATCCGGCGTCGATGGGTTCCGCTCTAAACTTCGTAGCGGAAGCGCTTCCAGACTGTTGCAGAACTATCCGCAACCTTCTTCATCTGCGGAAATCTGCGCGATCTGTGGTTTCTCTGCTGCAGTGGCCATCATGGATATTGTTATCCGCAGATTTCGCAGATTGGCGCAGATATGAGATGACTTTTGCAACAGTCCGCTTCCGCCATCCATGGCTCAAGTCCGACGGAACGGGAAGCAGACTGTTGCAGATCTTCGGGCTTTTCGCCGCTCAGCCCGTAAACTGACCGCTGGCTGGCGTTCGCGCGAAAAATGGCTCCAAGGTTAGCCAGAATGCATCTGAGCCCCT
>Ga0247843_1002955_pt1 | contig 29149 bp, 29 predicted proteins | sample LaCruzMarch2017__FD_192420 | JGI IMG/M metagenome (GOLD analysis project Ga0247843, IMG submission 192420) | Freshwater microbial communities from meromictic Lake La Cruz, Castile-La Mancha, Spain - LaCruzMarch2017_8m | ecosystem: Environmental > Aquatic > Freshwater > Lake | place: Spain... | reverse complement strand
TGATGAGATCCGACAGCAAGCGGCGCGCTTCGGGATCGAGGCCGGCGGCGGGTTCGTCGAGGAGCAGCGCCGCGGGGCCGTGCACGATGGTCTGGCCGATGGCGAGGCGCTGGCGCAGGCCGCGCGACAGTTCTCTGGCGCGGGACTTCAGACGGTCTTCGAGACCGACGCTGGCCGCGGTGCGTGCAACGGCGTCGCGCGCCTTCGCGCCCGTCACGCAGTGCGCATGGACGGCGTAGATCAGGTTTTGTTCGACCGTGAGTTCGTCATAGAGACCGTAGAAGTCCGGCAGATAGCCCACCTTTTCGTGCACGCGGCGCGGATCGTCTTGCGTATCGACGCCATCGATGCGGACTTTGCCCGAGAAAGGACGATCAAGCGCCGCAAGGCAGCGCAGCAGCGTCGTCTTGCCCGCCCCGTTTGGCCCTACCAGCGCCAAGACCTGGCCTCGTTCGGCGATGAACCTGACGCTGCGAAGCGCGCGTTTCGTCGGGTAGTCGTACACGACATCTTCGACTTCGATCATGGACATGACGCTACAGCAATGTTCGCGGCCGAACCATGGCGCCGCTTCGCCGCACCCGAAATCCGCCTCCGCGATTCCGGAGCAGGCGAATCCTGCTTAGACCGGACGCCGGAGATCGATGCCATGCCGACCACCCCCGCCGCGCTGACGCGCTTCACCCCGGACGCCATCTGGGAACGCTACGGAGACGCCTTCATTTCGGGCGCGTTCAACCTTGTAGCGGCGATCGCGATCCTCATTGCCGGCGTGTGGGCGACGCGGTGGCTTGCCGGCGCCGTCAAGCGGCTCGCCCAGAAACATTCGCGCATCGACACAACGCTCGCGACCTTCTTCGCATCAATCGCACGCTACGGCCTTCTGGCGTTCGTCATCATCGCGGTGCTCGACCGTTTTGGCGTCCAGACCACGCAGATCATCGCGGTGCTCGGCGCAGCAACGCTGGCCATCGGCCTCGCGCTGCAGGGCACGCTCTCGAATGTCGCGGCGGGCGTGATGCTTATCCTCTTCCGGCCCTACCGCATCGGCGATTTCGTCGAGGCGGCGGGCCAGAAAGGCACGGTGCGCGACATCAACCTCTTCATCACCGAACTGTCGACCATGAATAATGTGAAGGTGACCCTGCCCAACGCGCAATGCTGGGGAGCGCCGATCCTGAACTACACGTTCAATGGCATACGGATGCTCGACCTGACCTTCGCCGTTTCCTACAGCGCCAATCTCGATGCAGCGATCAAAGTCGTGCGCGATACAATCCTGTCGGACCCGCGCGTGCTGAAGGAGCCCGAACCGTTCGTGAAGGTCACCACACTGGGCGATTACTCGGTGTCCTTGCTGTCGCACATGTGGTGTCGCTCCAACGACGCGGTGCATCTGAGGCTTGATCTTATGAAGGCGGTGAAGGAAGCGCTCGACGACGCCGGCATTGAAATTCCATTCCCGACCACCGTGAACTACGAGATTGCGTCCTCCGGCCCGCCGGGACAGGAAGGCTCCCATGTGGTCAAGCGCACCATCGTCGAGCACCGCGCGGCCGAGCCGGACGACACCGTCGCGTGAACGTCGTTCAGAGCGGCACAATGTTCACGAGCGGCATGACAATCCGGGTCAGCAGGGGCCACGCGAAGTACGCCGCCCCCGTCACGCCGACCATGCCGAGCAGAAGGAGCAGGCCATCACGGGCGGTCATGCCGAGGCCGAACAGCACGATCGCCAGCGACGGGACCATCGGCGCGAATGGGATGAAACCGAGGGGAATGGTGATCAAAGCTGCGCCGATGCACACAAGCGCGATCAAATTCACGAACGGCTGTACAGCGAGGAATGTGAGACGCGGCTTCAGCAGCTTGTCGATGCGCTGCGCCCACGGCCTTGCCGCGCTCACGCCCTTGACGACGAGATTGCGCGACACCGTCGCGTCGAGCGCCTGCTTCGGCAGCCACGGCGTACGCCGCCCCACCAGCATCTGCACGGCGATGATGAAGGTCAACGCTGCAGTGAGCCACGTCAGCCCCGGCACGGCGGTGATCGGCGAAATGGCGAAAAGTCCGATCAGCAGCAGCAGCGGCCCGTAAGAGCGCCGCCCGACCGTTGCGAGCAGTTCGCGGATCGTAATCTGGTCCTTGGCGAGGGGGTTCAGGCCGCAGTCTACCTGGCCGCAGATGTTGTCGAGCAGACTGTCGATGTTCTCAACCTTGCGACGCTGACGCGGACCGACCATGACGAGCTCCGTGCCGGCGACCTGCGGCGCGACCACACTCATAAACCGTCTCCCGACTTGCGAACATGCCCGCGCAATGCGCGCTATAGGCGCAGTTGTCTCAAGGAGTAGATAATGCGCGCCTTTCCTGAAGGTTTCGTCTGGGGCGCCGCCACCGCCGCCCACCAGGTCGAGGGCGCCAACACCGGCAGCGACTGCTGGGCGCTGGAGCACGCCCGCCCTTCGGTGTTCGCCGAGCCCTCTGGCGACGCCATCGACCAGTACCACCGCTATGGCGACGACCTCGCGGTCCTGGCGGCGCTCGGCCTGGATTCCTACCGCTTCTCCATCGAATGGGCGCGTGTGGAGCCGGAGGAAGGCGTCTTCTCGCAGGCGGCGCTCGATCACTACAAGCGCCTGATCGAAGCGTGCTGGACGCGCGGGCTGCAACCATGCGCCACCTTCCACCACTTCACCACGCCGCGCTGGATGGCCAAGCAGGGCGGCTGGACCGCGCCCGCCATCGCCGACGCCTTCGCGCGCTATTGCGGCGTTGTGGCCGAGCACGTCGGCGACGATCTCGCCAGCGCCTGCACGATCAACGAGATCAACATTCCCGCGCTCGTGCGCCTCTCGCGCATGCTGCCGGACTTCTCCACCGCGCATCGCGAGGCTGCACGCGCGGCGCTAGGCGCGCAGCCAGAGGCGTTCTTCATGTTTGCGGGTACGCAGGGCTACGCCCAACGCGCCATCGACGCGCACCGCAAGGCGCGCGACGCCATCGATGCGGCGGCGCCGGAGCTTGCGGTCGGCATGACCATGTCCATTCAGGAAGAAGAGGCCGAGGACCACGACGACGCGCGCGCAGCGCTGAAGGCCCGACGCGCCGCGATCTACGATCCATTCTACGAGGCCGCACAGTATGACGATTTCGTCGGCGTGCAGACCTATACGCGCCTGATGACGTTCCGTGACGGGCGAACACGACGGCCCAAGGGCGCTGAGAAAACCGCCATGGGCTACGAGTACCGCCCGCAGGCGCTGGCGGCGGCGTGCCGCGATGCGGCGGACAAGACCGGCGTGCCCGTCCTGATCACCGAGAGCGGCTATTCCGGCGCAGACCCGCGCCGCTGCGACTTCATTCGCAGCGCGCTGGAAGGCGTGCATGGCGCCATCGCCGACGGCGTCGACATTCGCGGCTACTACTACTGGTCGGCGTTCGACAACTTCGAATGGATGAGCGGCTATGGTCCGAAGTTCGGCATGATCGCCGTCGACCGCGCCACGCAAAGGCGGCTGGTGAAGCCGAGCGCCGCCCTGCTCGGCGCCATCGCAAAGGCCAATGCGCTTGATGCGGAAGAAGACGGGGCCGTGGTTCTTGGTGAGACCGGCGCACCAGTGGGCATGGGCTGAATGGCGTGATAGGCCCGCTCGATGAATGACGTCGATCCCGCCGTCGTCGCGGAGCGGCGCTTCGCGGCGTCCCTACCCTTGCCCTATCTCCGTTACCGTTGGCTCCGCTGGCGGCAGAAGCGCGCACGCGCGAAAACCGATCCCGCGCGCATCGCGCCTCGCACGGACGGTTTGCTGATGGAGGTCGACGAGGCCGACATCATCGATTTCAACATACGCCATTTCGGCGCGTGGGAGCCCGCACTCGGCGCGCTGATCGCGGCGCACCTGAAACCTGGCGACCGCGCGGTAGATATCGGCGCCAATATCGGTGCGCACACGCTGACCATGGCGAAGGCGGTCGGCGTGGGCGGCCTCGTCACCGCGATCGAGCCCGGCAAGTCCACCGCCGCGCGCCTGCGACGAAACGCAGAGATAAATGCGCTGGCGCAGATCAAGGTTCTGGAAGTCGCCGCTTCCGACGCAGCAGGCCGTGCTTGCCTATTCGCCGGCCCCGACGGCACGCGCGGTCGTGCGACGATGGACGCCGAAGTCGCCGGCAGCGGCGCGAGCGCGCAGATCGAGACGATCATCGCCTCCGACGCCTGCAGTGCGGAGGACTGGAAACGCACGCGCCTCATTAAGATTGACGTGGAGCGCGCCGAGGACAAGGTGCTGCGCGGTCTGGCGCCGGTGCTGTCGCTGTCGCCTGAAGACGCCATCCTCATTGTCGAGACAGAGCCGCAGCTTCTCGCCCGCCGCGGAGCGCCGATCGAAAGCCTCGTGGCGCCATTGCTCGAGCGCGGCGCGCGATTCCATGCGCTGGAACAGCACGTCGATCTCAAATCAATGATGAAGCCGTTGCGTTTTTCACTGACAGAGGTGGAGCCGAAGGATGTGCACAGCCCGTCGCACACGGACTTCGTGATCGCGCTGCCGGGTGTGGCGGCGACGTTGAAGATGTAGAGAAACCGCCGCCCTCCCTCGCCTCTATGAGGAGGGTGGCCGCGCCGTTTGCGGCCTGGCGCAGTTTGCCGCTGAAAGTCAGAAATCGGGAAGGCCCGATTTCAGGGCGGCCGGATGGGGCGCGCGCGAGATGGTCGGGCGAACGGCTGTGTTGGGCGCTGCATATGCGCGTTTCATCCTGCGCCTGCACACCCTGCTTGCTGCCCAAGCTGTCCCTCCCGACTGTCGCGGGAGGGCGCCCTAAACCACCGGCGCGAACACCGTGTTCATGTCGCGCGGCAACTCTTTCTCCACGTAGCGCTTCAGTTGCAACGTCACGTCGTCGGCATTGCCAGCAAGCACCGAAGGCGCGATCGGGGGACCCACCTTGAGCGTGAAGAGCTTTCCCTTCTTGTTGAGGAGCTCGTGAAACAGGGTAATATCGCGCAACTCACTTGAGAAACCATTGAAGGAGTGGAAGAAAAACGGGTACGGCCCGTCGACCCAGATCGGGATCACCGGCGCGTTGTGCTTGCGCGCGAGCGACACGGCCGACGCTTCCCACGGCGGATCCTGAATCTCGCCGTCGATGAGGCGTGCGAGCTTGCCGGCCGGAAAGATCATCACCGGGCGTTCGTCCGCGAAGGCCTTTTGTGCTGCGCGCAGCGTCTGCTTGGTCTTCTCGATGGTGCGTTTGGCTTTCACCCATTCCACCGCCACGAGCGTCTCGTGGAAGCGCGGACAGACCCGGTGCGCGTCGGCGTTGGCGAAGAAGATCACGTCCGGCCGGATGGGCTTGATTGCGTCGTACATCGCAATGCCATCGGCGATGCCGGTGGGGTGATTGGCGATGATGACGCAGCGCCCGTTTCTGGGGATGCGCTCGCCGCCGCGCACATCAAGCCGCACGCTCAAGAGCTTCGATATGTATTCCATCGCCTCGCGCCCGCCGAGCTGGGCGATATCGTCGGCCATGCGCCGGGCTTCGCGATAGTGCAGCGCGCCGTAGACGGCCGGTCGCACCACGGGCCAGGAGGGTCCGTTCGCCAGCCGCGGCGCGCGTTCCTCAATAAGGATATCGACGATGTGCTTGTCGGTGGAGCTGCTTTGGGGCGGTTCGCCGCGCATGGGGTTTTTCCGCTGTTGTTCTGGCGGCGGAAAAGACCATGCGTCGAGCCCTCTGGGAAGCGGTTGCGCGCGACGCTTGCGCTTGGGGCCGGGAGGGGCTTTCTGGCGCTTCGCGCAGCGAGGGCCAGTCGGCCGCCAACTGCCTTGGGAGGAACGCTTGAACGAACCCATGCGCCGCGTGCAACGCCCGGTAGTGCTCGGCCTTATGTCCGGAATCGTCCTCATGAGCGCCGTGGCCGCCGGCGGGGGGCTGATCAGCCGCCAGCAGGCGCAGGCTGCAGGGCCCGTGATCTTGGTGTCCGGCGTCGAGGCGATGGAAGACGCGTTGCTGGACGCTCCCTGGCTTGGTCCGGAAAACGGCGGGCCGGTGGTCTGGGCGCTGACGAGAGCCGACTGCGCCGATTGCGGGGCCCTGCCCCCGGTCGAAGTGGCGGAACTGGCTGACGAAGAGATCGACATACGCGTCGTCGCTCTGGCTGCGCGCGAAGGCGCGAAAGGCGGCGCACAGGAAAGCGCCGCGAGCCTTGCCCACGCCCGCGACTGGAACACGCTGCGCGACTGGTCGGCAGCGGCGCCGCTGGAGCCCACCACCACCGACAAGGCCGCGCAGGAAGGCTACGCCGAGTGGGGGCGCGCCTCATATGATCGCGTCGCTGCGGTATTACGGCAGAACGGCGTCGAACCGACGTTGCCGATCCTCATCTGGCGACGCGGGCCTGAATGGCGGGTCGTCACGAACGGGAAAAGCGCCTCGCTCGATTACGTGCGCCGCGATCTCGCGCTGGAGAGCTGACCGGCGGCGATGGGACAGGTTCTGGACCTCTACCGCGCACGCCTCGCCAGCGGCGCGATCGAAGCGGATCGCGCGCAGGAGGATGCGGCCGCGCGCCTCGACGCGCTCGCCGATGAACTCGTCGAATGGAAGCCGGGTGGTTTTTTGCGCCGCGCCTCACCGACGCCGAGAAGCATCTATCTCTGGGGCGCGGTCGGTCGTGGCAAATCGATGCTGATGGACCTCTTCTTCCAAGCCGTGCCTGTGAAGCAGAAACGCCGCGTCCACTTTCACGAATTCATGCTGTCGCAGCACGCCTTCATGCGCGAGGCGCGCAAGCGTCGCGGCGAGGGCAATGACGCGTTGATCACGTCGGCCGCAAACGCGGTCGCAGACAGCGCGCAGCTCCTGTGCTTCGACGAGTTCGCGGTCAGCGACATCGCCGACGCGATGATACTCGGGCGGCTGTTCGAGCGACTGCTGGGGATGGGCGTCGTCGTCGTCGCCACCTCGAACCGCCCGCCGCGCGAGCTTTATAGGAACGGCCTTAACCGCCAGCTCTTCGTGCCCTTCATCGACCTCATCGAGGCGCGCTTCGAAATCCTCGAAATCGCCGCCGCGCGGGACTATCGCCTTGAACGTCTGATGGCGGCGCCGGTTTACTACGCGCCGCTTGGCCCCGCCGCAGAGGAGTCGATCGACGCCGCGTGGAACCGGCTGACGGGGAACGCAGCGCCCCATCCGGTGACGCTGGAGGTGCAGGGCCGCAACCTCGTCATCGACCGCTCGGCGGCGGGATGCGCGCGCGTGACATTCCACGAACTCTGCGCGCGACCGCTGGGCGCGGCCGACTACATCGAGATAGCTGAGCGCTTCCACACGGTGATCGTTGAGAACATCCCGAAACTCTCGCCGTCCATGCGCCAAGAAGCGGCGCGCTTTCGCGTGCTTGTCGATACGCTCTACGAAGCAAAGACAAAGCTGGTGGCGTCAGCCGACGCGCTTCCCGAGGCGCTCTATCCGGCAGGCGACATGAGCTTCGAATTCGAACGCACGGTGTCGCGCCTTATGGAGATGCGCTCTCAGTCGTATCTCGCGCTTGCGCGCCGCGACCGTGACTTCCGGACTGCGATCGTGGACGCATGACTGTGCCTGCTTCGCCGTCAGTTGAAGGTGGCTCGAAGCGCCGTTGGGAGTCGAATGGGGTGGCGGCTCGACCAGGCAGCGCTCGCGCGCTGACCGCTTCCCCTCGCGCAGCATAACGGTTTGGCGTTTAGCCCAGTCAGATCAGCCACGTCACCGGATTGTCGATGACCTTGGTCTTCGACGCCTTCACGAATCCGACACCGCTGCGCAACGCAACCCAGACGAAAATGACGGCTTTCGCGAGAAACAGCACCGCCGGTCCGAGAAACGGGATAAGCCCGAGCACGAGCCCCAACATAGAAATTAGCAGCCAGCCGACGGCGGCTATGATCAGCGTGCGCAGCGCGAACTCGAAGTGCGATCGCGCCCAGAACACGCCTTCGTCGCGCTTGGATGCAGACACCACCAGCGCCGCAAAGCCGAGGCCCATTCCGATCCAGTCCACGAACTGGTTGCCGAACAGCATGATCGCAAACGACGCAATCGAGAGACCGTAAACGAGGACGACTTGCGACTTGGGATCGCGCACATCGAAAACCGGCTTTTGGGGCTTCGGCTTTGGCCGTCGCAGCGGCGTCACGTTGTTCAAATCGTTCACCCAGCGCCCCTCAAAGATTCAGCAGCGACGGATCCCCGCCCTGCGCCGTGATGTTCACCGTCACCGTCCGCTCCGACGCCATGCGCGGCAGATAGTGCGGCCCGCCCGCCTTGGGTCCCGTGCCCGAGAGTCCGAGACCGCCGAACGGCTGCACGCCGACAACCGCACCAATGATCGAACGGTTCACATAGGTATTCCCCGCCGGAACGGAAGCCTGCACCGCCGCCGCGAAGCTCTCCAGCCGCGAATGCACGCCGAGCGTGAGACCAAAGCCCTTCCGGGCCAGCGCAGCGCCGACCTTGTCGATCTCTGACGGCGCATAGCGGATCACATGTAGCACCGGCCCGAAGATTTCGCGGTCGATGATGTCAAGCGACGGGAGTTCCACGATGGCGGGGCCGAAATAGGAGCCGTCGAGGCCGTCGACGCCGCGTTGCGCGAGCACTTTCGCATCCGCACGCATCGCCGTCATGTGCTTGTCGAGCATGGAACGCGCCTCAGAATCGATCACCGGGCCGACATCGGTGCGCGCATCCGCCGGATCGCCAATGCGCAGCTCTTCGAGCGCGCCGAGGAGTTTCTCGATGATGAGGTCGGCGGTGTCGTGCGGCAGGAACAGGATGCGCAACGCCGAGCAGCGCTGCCCGGCGGAGCCGAATGCCGAAAGGATCGCATCGTCGACGACCTGTTCGGCGAGCGCGGTGGTGTCCACGAACATGCCGTTGAGCCCGCCGGTTTCGGCGATGAGCACGGGGATCGCGCCTTGCCGGTCGGCGAGCGTGCGATTGATGCGTTTGGCGGTTTCCGTCGAGCCCGTGAACACGACACCGGCCACGCGCTCGTCTTGCGTCAACGCCGCGCCGACCGTTTCGCCGGGGCCGGGCACGAGATGCAGCACGTTCTTCGGCAAACCCGCTTCGAGGAAAAGCCCCACCGCCTCCGCCGCGATGATCGGCGTCTGTTCGGCCGGCTTGGCCAACACCGTGTTGCCTGCCGCGAGCGCAGCGGCGATCTGGCCGGTGAAGATGGCGAGCGGGAAATTCCACGGGCTGATGCACGCGAACACGCCGCGCCCGGTGAGTTCAAGGACGTTGGTTTCTCCCGCCGGTCCCGGCAGGTGGCGGGCGGCGCCGAAATGGCGTTCGGCTTCAGCGGCGTAGTAGCGGCAGAAGTCCACCGCCTCGCGCACTTCGTCGATCGCGTCCTGGAGGGTGCGGCCCGCTTCGCGCGCAATGAGTGCGATCAGGTGATCGGCGTTGTTTTCCATCGCATCGGCCATCGCACGCAGATGCTGCGCACGCCCCGCGCCGCCGAGCGCGTTCCACGCCGGTTGCGCGGCTTGCGCCGAGGCGATGGCGGCGCGGACCTGCGCGATGCTTGCGTCGATGGCCGTACCGATGGTTCGCGATGCGGCGGCGGGCGGCGAACGCGGGCCGCTAGATGCATCCTTGTCCGCCGTTGTCGCTGCGACGCCGTCGATGAACGGACCGGCGACGAACTGCATCCCATCGATCTTCGCGACCGCCGCTTCGAACGCCGCACGGTCGCTGGCGATGGAGAGATCGCGGCCTGTGGAGTTGCGACGGCTCGCGCCGAACAGTCCTGACGGCAACGGCAGGCGCGGATGACGGCGCGGCGCGGCTTCCACGAGCGTGATCGGATCGGAAGCGACGAGATCGGGAGACACGTCGTCGTCCAGGAAGGAGTGCACGAACGAGGTGTTCGCGCCGTTCTCCAGCAGACGTCGCACAAGATACGGCAACAGGTCCTCATGCCCGCCCACAGGCGCATACACGCGCACCGGCGCTACAAATTCCGCCGCCGTGTAGAGCGCTTCGCCCATGCCGTGCAGACGCTGGAACTCGTAGTCCTTAAGACCCCGCGCTTGCGCCATCCGCCTCACCGCGACCGCCGTGTGCGCGTTGTGCGTGGCGAACTGCGGATAGATGTGGCCGCCGGTCGCGAGCAGATCGTCCGCGCAGACAAGATAGCTCAGGTCCGTCGCGTGCTTGGTTGTGAATACGGGATAATCCGCGCGACCGTTCACCTGCGCGCGCTTGATCTCGCCGTCCCAGTACGCGCCCTTAACCAAACGCGCCATGATCCGCATTTTCCGCGTGCGCGCGAGGTCGACGATCATCGCGATCGCGGCGCGCGCGCGTTTCTGATACGCTTGCACGGCCAGGCCGAGGCCGCTCCAGCCCTTCAGCGAAGATTCTGAGGCAAGTCGATCCAGCATTTTCAGTGAAATGACAAGCCGTTCGGTCTCTTCTGCGTCGAGGCAGAGATTGATGTTGGCCGATTTCGCGATCTTGCAGAGTTCGAGCACGTCGCCATAAAGCTCGGCGAACACGCGCTCTTCGTTGCGCGCCTCGTAGCGCGGGTGCAGCGCCGAGAGCTTCACTGAAATACCCGAGCGCGATTCGGGCGATCCATCGCCGTCGGCGCCCGTGGCGCGGATCGAGTTGGCGTAGCTATCGAGATAGCGCTTGGCGTCTGCGGCGGTGCGCGCGCCCTCGCCCAGCATGTCGAAGGAGAAGAACGACGCCTCGCCCGCCTTCACGAAGCTGCGACCGCGCTTGATGGCGTTGTCGATGTTGCGACCCAGGACGAACTGTTCGCCGAGAATGCGCATCGCCTGCATGGCGCCGGCGCGCACCACCGGTTCGCCCGCACGGGAGACAAAGCGCCTCATGAAGCCGGGGAAGTCGTTCTTCAGGTCTTCGGACTGCGCCACCACGCGACCCGTAAGCATTAGCCCCCAGGTGCCCGCGTTCACGAGCCACGAATCGGACTGCCCGAGATGCTGCGACCAGTTGCCCGACTTGATCTTCTCGGCGATGAGGCGGTCGGCGGTGTCGTCATCCGGCACGCGCAGCAGCGCCTCGGCGAGGCACATGAGCGCGAGACCTTCGGCGTTCGAGAGCCCGAACTCCTCGAGGAAGCTCTCCATGACGCCCTTACGGCGCTTCAGGGCCCGCGCCTTGCGCACCAGCGCGCGCGCTTCAGCCTCGACACCCGCACGCGCCGCGCCATCCAGCGGCGAAGCCGCGAGCAATGCCGCCAGCGAAGCATCTTCCGGCGCATAGCGGCCGGCGTCCAGAGCGTCCCAGTTGATCATCAGCGGCGACATCATCGCGGTCCCGGCATGAGTGGAAGCTCCCCTTGCCTCACAACGCCGCCGACGTCACCAGCCGTTCACCGGCGCGCCTGCAGCAAGGTCACATCGTCCAGCGCGACTTCGAGACGCAGATAGTCGCCGCTTGTTCGACGCGTGGCGGAGAACGCGCGTCGGCGGATGAGCAGCTTCACGGCCTCTCCTTCCGGCTGCGCGCTCAGCCAGGCGTGAAGGTCGCGGACCGTATCGAAACGCCTGCCGTTCACGTCATCGATCATGTCGCCGACGCGCAAGCCCGCCAGTTCCGCCGCCTCGCCTCGCTTGATGTGGGTGATCTGGAGCATCGGCATCGTGCTCGCTTCGGCATCCGCCATGTCCTGTTGCTCGATCAGCATCCCCGAGGCGACGACCGCTTCCTTTAGGAGCGGCGATTTCGACGGCGTGATCGGCGTATCGATCTCGACATCGGCGCCGTGGCGACGCACGGCAAGACGCACGCTGTCCTGGCGACCCCGTAGCGCGGTCAGCAAGTCGGGAACACCTTCAAACCGCGCGCCGCCAGCGAGGCCGAGAACAACCTCGCCGCCCTTCAGGGGATAGTCTGCCGGTGCGTTGGGGAACGCGCGGGCGACTGTCAGCGTTTCACTGCTGGCGCTGCGCAACCAATAGACAGGCAAGCTGGGGAGCGTGGGATCGAGACCCTTCTTCAACGCGTCGATGATCGGACAGACGTGTCTAATGGGCACAGCGAAGCCCAGGCCGCCGCCGCTGCTTGCTGTGCTGATCCCGATGACTTCCCCGGCATCCACCGACAGCAGGGCCCCTCCGGAATTCCCAGGATTCAGGCTCGCGTCCATCTGCACGTATTCCTGATTGCCGAGGGTGCGAATGCTTGAGACGATTCCACGCGTTGCGGTGAAGTTCAGCTCCCGCGGATGGCCGTAGGCCACCACGGCCGAACCCTGGGCGACCTTCTGGGTGCAGCCGAGCGGCGCCTGCGTCGCGGCTTGCGGCACTTTCTCCGGGGCAAGGCGCAACACTGCAACGTCGAGATGATTGTCGACGTATATCCGTTCGACGGCAAGCCAGACGGTCTCGGCATCGCCAAACGCCACTTCAACGGTCGCAGGTGAACTCTGCGCAACGTGCGCGTTGGTGAGAATCCAGCCCTTGGTCTTGTCGATGAAAAATCCGGTCCCCTGTGCTGTGCCGAAGCGGTCGATGCCGAGCGGCCAGATCACGGTCGAGCGCACCTTGACGGTGTAGTTCTGCGCATCGCGCAGCATCGCGCTCATGTCGGGTTCTGCTGCGCGTTGGGGCGCTCTCCTGGGTTGCGCCCAAGCCGTGGTGGCGCTCAGAGCCATGGCCGCCGCCAACACAAGACGAATCGCTCTCACCCCGCCCTCCAAAGAAAAACGTCCCGCTAGAACTTGGCCGCGTGCAAAAGAGAAGTCACGTCCCATTCACTGCGGCCCGCGGGCCGCCGCCAAGGCGGTCAGGGGGCGCACGTGACTCGCGCGCCGCGCGCCCCTATACCGCCCCCTTTCCCCAAACGGGCCCCCATGACTCAGTCAGAGCGACCCCAAGACCGACCCCAAGACCGAGCCCAGGATCGAGCCCAGGATCGAACCCAGGATCGAGCCCAGGATCGACCACTAATCCCCGCCCCGCCTGACCAGGACCCCACCCGGCTGATGCTGGTCACAGACGCCTGGGAGCCGCAGGTGAACGGCGTGGTCCGCACCCTTTCGCGCGTGATCCAGGAGCTGCGCGATATGGGCGTGGAGGTGGAGATCGTCTCGCCGGCGGATGGCTACAAGACGATGCCGCTTATCACGTACGAGGAAATCAAGCTCGCGCTGTGGGCCCGAGACGATGTGGAGGAGCGCTTCAAGGCGTTCGCGCCGGACGCCGTGCACATCGCCACCGAAGGCACGCTGGGTTGGGACGCGCGCGCAATCTGCCTCGATTACAAGTTTCCGTTCACGACGAGCTATCACACGCAGTTTCCTGAATACGTGCACGCGCGATTCTGGTGGATTCCCACGTGGGCGGGCTACGCCTACATGCGCGCGTTCCACAACAAGAGCGGCCGCGTGATGGTGGCGACGCCGTCGATGATGGAGCGGCTGGAATCGCGCGGGATGAAGAACATCACCGCGTGGAGCCGCGGCGTCGACACCGACCTCTTTCATCCCTCCAAGCGCGGTGGCGACGGGGGCGTCTACAAGAACCTGCCGAAACCCGTGTGGGCCTACGTGGGCCGCGTCGCGGTGGAAAAAAACATCGAGGCGTTCCTGAAGCTCGATTTGCCGGGCACGAAAGTCGTGGTCGGCGGCGGGCCGTTGCTGGAGGAGCTTCAGCAGAAATACCCGACAGCGAAGTTCACGGGGCCGAAGTTCGGCGATGAGCTCGCGCAGCACTATGCCGACGCCGACGTGTTCGTCTTTCCGAGCTTCACCGACACCTTCGGCCTGGTGATCCTGGAAGCCATGGCGACTGGCACGCCCGTCGCAGGCTTCAAGGCCCCGGGCCCGAAAGACATCATCCCCGGCTCAGGCGCAGGGGCGGTAAACGACGATCTCAAGATCGCGTGCATGGAAGCGCTCAAGTGTGATCGGGCGACGACGCGAAAGTACGCCGAGAAATTCTCCTGGCGCGCGTGCGCGGAGGACTTCCTGCGCAATCTGCAGCCGTTGCCCAAACCCGAGAAGAAGCGTTTCTGGCGCCGCCTGCGTGCACTGCGCCGCAAAAAGCCCAAGCCCGCCGCCGCCGGCATCTTCCCGGGCGGCTCCGCGCCGCCGCCGTCGCCGTAGCGCCGCGAAATCCCTTTGCCGTCCAGGGGAAAGCAACAGATCGCGCAGCGATCAGGGTGAGGCCGCAGTGGCGCGGGATATGTATTGTGCTGTGAGTGTGGGGCCTCAACCTGTCCTCGCTGCGTTCGATCTTTCCCGCTTCCGGTGCTGGCCTCTTTTTCCACCAACCCGTTTCCCGGATCGCCGTCCGCGCCCCCTGCCTGCTCCAAATAAGGCCTGCTCCAAATAAGGCCTGCTCCAAATAAGGCCTTCTCCAAATAAGGCCCTCCCGTAGGCGCCCGCAGCGGGAAAACGCAGGCGGATCGAAGTGCTGCACACAAAGAAAACGCCCCGGCTTTGCGACCGGGGCGTCCTTCAGAGCGTCGCGTAAGGCGATCAGGAACCGGCGTGCGCCAACGCCGCGAGCAGCAGCAGCGCCACGATGTTCGTGATCTTGATCATCGGGTTCACGGCGGGGCCGGCGGTGTCCTTGTAGGGATCGCCGACGGTGTCGCCCGTAATGGCGGCCTTGTGGGCTTCCGAGCCCTTGCCGCCATGGTTGCCCTCTTCGATGTACTTCTTGGCGTTATCCCATGCACCGCCGCCCGAGGTCATCGAGACCGCCACGAAAAGTCCCGTGATGATCACGCCGACCAGCATGGCGCCGAGCGCCGCAAGCGCATCGGCTTTGCCGGCGATCGCCCATACCGCGAAGAACAGCACGACCGGCGAGAGCACCGGCAACAGCGACGGCACGACCATTTCCTTGATCGCGGCCTGCGTGAGGATGTCGACGGCGCGGCCGTAATCTGGCTTGGCCGTGCGCTCCATGATGCCGGGGATTTCGCGGAACTGGCGGCGCACTTCCTCGACGACCGCCGCCGCGGCGCGTCCAACCGCTGTCATCGACCAGCCGCCGAACAGATACGGCAGCAGACCGCCGATCAGCAGACCGACGATGATGAAGGGGTTGTTGAGCGCGAAGTCTGGCGTGACGCCCTGGAAGAACGCGTATTCGGCGTTGCTCGAGTAGTACTTCAGATCCTCGAAGTACGCTGCGAACAGCACCAGCGCTCCCAGACCGGCCGAACCGATCGCATAGCCCTTAGTGACGGCCTTCGTCGTGTTGCCCACCGCGTCGAGCGCATCGGTCGTGACACGCACCTCCTTCGGCAGATCGGCCATTTCGGCGATACCGCCGGCGTTGTCGGTCACCGGCCCGAACGCGTCGAGCGCGACGATGATGCCCGCAACCGAAAGCATGGTCGTCACGGCGATGGCGATGCCGAACAGGCCCGAGAGCGTGTAGGCCGCAATGATGCCGCCGACGATGATCAGCGCCGGCGCCGCAGTCGCTTCCATCGAGACCGCAAGGCCCTGGATAACGTTGGTGCCGCTGCCCGATTCAGACGCCTTGGCGATCGAGCGCACAGGGTTGTACGCGGTGCTGGTGTAGTACTCCGTCACCCAGACGATGAGGCCGGTCACCACGAGACCGACAAGGCCGCAGACGAAGAGCTCCTGGCCGGTGATGTCGTTGCCGGGCTGGATGCCCGAGAGGGTCAGGCCCTGTGCGATCGGTCCCCAGCCCACCGTGAACTGGATCGCAAGCGCAAGCGCTCCGACGGAGAAGACGCCGGCCGCGATGAGGCCCTTGTAGAGCGCGCCCATGATGTTGCGGTCATTCGGCCCGCTCAGGCGCACGAAATACGTCCCCGCGATGGAGGCCACGATCGCGCCGGCGCCGATGAGCAGCGGCAGCGTCATCAGGCTCCAGAGTTCGGCAGCGTCACGAAAGAGGATGGAGCCGAGCACCATGGTGGCGACCATGGTCACCGCGTAGGTCTCGAAGAGGTCCGCCGCCATGCCCGCGCAGTCGCCGACGTTGTCGCCGACGTTGTCGGCGATGGTGGCGGGGTTGCGCGGATCGTCTTCGGGAATGCCCGCTTCGACCTTGCCCACGAGGTCGCCGCCGACGTCGGCGCCCTTGGTGAAAATGCCGCCGCCGAGACGTGCAAAAATTGAGATGAGCGACGCGCCGAAGCCGAGCGCAACGAGGCTGTCGACCACGATGCGGTCAGAGGGGCCGTAGCCCGCAAAGCGCGTCAGGAAGACAAAATAGAGAGCCACGCCCAGCAGCGCGAAACCCGCCACGAGCATCCCCGTCACCGCGCCCGCATTGAATGCGAGCTTGAGGCCCTTGCCGAGACTCTCGCGCGAGGCTTCGGCCGTGCGCACGTTGGCCTCGACCGAAACGTTCATTCCTATGAAGCCAGCGGCGCCTGAAAGCACCGCGCCGATCACGAAGCCGAACGCGACCTGCCAGTTTGGCCAGAAGACAATCGCCAGCAGGATGGTGATGACCACGCCTGCGTAGGCGATCGTCGTGTACTGACGGTTCAGATAGGCCTTCGCGCCTTCCTGGATCGCCGCCGCGATCTCCTGCATGCGTTCGTTGCCGGGACTTTCACGCTTGATCGCGCCCACCTGAAGCCACCCGTAAAGGGCGGCGATCAGGCCCGCGACGACAGGCAGCGCCAAAATGAGGTCTTGATTCATCGGGATGGTCCTAACGGGTGCAGCGAGGTGATCCGGGGGGCGGGAGGATACGGAACGTCACGCGCAAGCTCAGGCCTGCGTGATCCGATCCCGGCTCCGCCAAGTGGCGGGGGGTATGCCAAAGGGCGCCGTCGTGCGCAACGTCGACCTGAGGGCGAGGTTCATGACCGAGGCGGACTTCCCTGCCTGAGCGAAGAAACACTTCGGATTTCAACCGATCGGACAGCATTGGCCCCGAGCACCTGACGCGCCGTCTCGGTGATCAGGCTTTGCGTCGCCGCGGGGTTCACCGCGTCATCACGGGTCGAATCGACGATCGACTGACGGTGCACTGCCTTCAACAGCGCATCCCGCAAGAAGTGCCCCTGTTCGCGGGCGCGCCAGACGTCGGCCCCGGGAGAAAGCTGGATACGCGCCGTGATGAACACGTAATTGACCAGGCGCCCTTCCCGGACCACGGGCGCCATAAGATTGACCACATCGACAGCGCGCGCGCCATCAGCCTGCTCCTTTTTCTCCGCACCCGCCGCCCACAGCGGTTCGGGCGCCGCAACGGCAAGAAACAGCAAAAGCGCCAGAGCGCGGATCATGTGGGGCTCCCGAAACGAACCCGCACAGCATTCGCGCGACGTGGTTGAGAACTTGTTACGAACCCAGCCTGTGGACGTGCCCGCGAACCGCCAGCCCCCCGGACTCCAGCCCTTCACCCGACACCGCCAAACCGATCCGTGTCAGTGAGACGCCCGCATCGTCCGCTACCTCCGAGAGACGCGCGCGCAGCTGCGGCGGGGCGGTGAAGAGAATTTCGTAATCATCGCCGCCGTTGAGCAGCAAAGCGCGTGCGCCGTCCGCGTCAGGCTGAAGCGCGAACCAGGCCGTCCCCGCCGGCGATAGCGGAACGCTTTCTGGACGGATAACGAGACGAACGCCGGAAGCCGAGGCGAGCTTCGCCGCCTCTCCGAGGAGACCATCGGACACATCCATGGCCGCCGATGCGAAAGCGGCGACGGCCGCGGCCATCGCCACACGGGGCGTCGGCGTCCGGTAGCGGCTGACGAGCCTATCAATGTGCGCCGCATCAAGCAAAAGGTCACCGGCAAGCGCACGCAGTCCCAGCATGGCGTCGCCGATCGCGCCCGTTACCCATACGTCATCGCCAACCTGGACGCCGCTGCGTGTCGGCGGATCTGGCGACAGCGGACGGCCGAACATCGTCACGCTGACCGCAAGCGGCCCCGGCGTCGAAGTCGTGTCGCCGCCAATAAGCGTGCAGCCAAACGTCGCCTGATCTTTCGCCAGCCCTGCCGCGAAGTGCTTAATCTCGGCGCTCGGCCTGGTTGTCGGCCATTGAAGCGAGAGCAGATAATGCGATGGCGCGCCGCCTTTCGCGACCACATCGGAAATGTTTACACGCAGCGCCTTCTGCGCGATCGTGTCGATCGGGTCGTCGGGCAGGAAATGCACGCCTTCAACAATCGTGTCGGTCGTGACGATGAATGCGCCATGTCCTTCCACGAACGCGACATCATCAAGAAGGCTGCGGGCTGCGGGGTCGCGCGCGAGCGGCGCAAAGTGCCTGGCGATCAGCGCGAATTCGTCGCCGTCGCTCATGCCGGCTCGCTGTCGCGCACCGATGCCACGCAAGCATCGAGCGTGGCGTTGATGAATTTCGGCTCCGGCCCTTCGAAGAAGGACTTCGCGATCTCGATGTATTCACTTATGACGACGGGCGTCGGCACATCCTTGCGCCGCCAAAGTTCGATGAGTCCGGCCCGCAGGATCGCGCGCGCCACGGCGTCGATCCGCTCAAGCTTCCAGCCCGTCGCGAGCTTGCCCGCCAGAATGGTGTCCATCGCCGACTGGTTGGCGACCGCACCTTCAACGATCTGGCGGAAGAGGTCGGCGTCGACGTCCGCGTCAATCGCGCCTTCCTCGTCCGCCGGCAGACGCCCGGCCATGAGATCGGCGGTAACAGCGGCGGCGGACGCGCCCGACACCTCCATCTGGTAGAGCGCCTGCACCGCAGCGAGCCTCGCGCCGCGCCGTGCAGCAATGGCTTGCGGAGCGGGGCGCGGACCTTCGCTCACGACGGAAATTTCTTCGACAGCGCTAGCACCGCAAGGCACGCTCGCGCCGCCTCGCCGCCCTTGTCGCGCGTCGCTGGATCGGCGCGCGCGATTGCCTGCGCTTGGTTCTCGACGGTGAGGATGCCGTAGCCGATCGGCAGGTGCTGGCGGATCGACAACTCCATCAGCCCGCGCGCGGATTCCCCGCAGACATAATCGTAGTGGCTTGTCTCGCCGCGAATGACGCAGCCCAGCGCAATGTACCCGTCATAGCGGCCAGAACGCGCGGCCAGCGCGATCGCCGCCGGCGCCTCGAACGCGCCCGGAATATCAATGACCTCGCTTGTGGCGCCTGCATCGGCGACAGCGCGCACGGCGCCTGTCACGAGCGAAGCGACCACTTCCTTGTAGTAGCGGGCGGCGACGATGAGGATGCGCGCGCCATCGGCGCGCCCTACGACGAAGCGATGTTGGGTTTCCATATCAGGGCTTCTGCTTGAAGGCACGCCAGCCCGCAAGCGTCAGGCCGTAGCCGTCAAGGCCCACGATCCGCTGGCGGGCGTTGGAGAGCAGAACCATCTTCCGCACGCCGAGTTCGCGCAGGATCTGCGCTCCGACGCCGTATTCGCGCAACGCGCGATCATCCGGCTGCGCATCTGGTTGCGCGAGGCCGAAGCGCTTGGAGAGCGACATCGGATCGAGATTGCGCAGCAGCACCAACACGCCGCCCTCGGGTTCCGCCGCAATCTCAGCCATGGCGCGATCGATGAGACCAGCGCGCCCGCCGGACTCGCCCGCAATGTCGGAGGCGAAATCCACGCGGTGCATGCGCACCAGCGTCGGCTGGCCGGACTTGGGCTCGCCGCGGACGAGCGCCACGTGCTCTTGACCATCCAGCATGTTCGCGAAAAGCACGAGCTTGAACTCGCCGTGGCGCGTCTGGAAGGGCGTCTCCATCTTCCGCTCGACCAGATGGTCGTTCACGCGGCGATAGCCGATGAGGTCCGCGATCGTGCCGATCTTGAGATTGTGATGCTGCGCGAAACCGATGAGATCCGGCAGACGCGCCATCGTCCCGTCGTCGTTCATGATCTCGCAGATCACCGACGCCGGAATGAGGCCAGCGAGCCGCGCGATGTCCACCGACGCTTCGGTGTGTCCAGCACGCACGAGCACGCCGCCGTCACGCGCCGACAACGGAAACACGTGGCCAGGACTGACAATGTCGTCGCCGTCCTTAGTCGGGTCGATCGCTACGGCGATAGTGTGCGCGCGATCGTGCGCTGAAATGCCGGTGGTGACGCCTTCCTTGGCCTCGATAGATATCGTGAACGCGGTGGAGTGGCGCGTCTGGTTGCGCGGCGTCATCGGCTCAAGACCGAGTTCGCGCGTGCGTGCATGCGTGAGTGCGAGGCAGATCAGCCCGCGCCCGTACTTCGCCATGAAGTTCACCTGGTCAGGCGTAGCGAACTGCGCCGGGATGATGAGGTCGCCCTCGTTCTCGCGATCCTCGGCGTCGACGAGAATGTACATGCGCCCGTTGCGCGCTTGCTCGATCACCTCCTCGATGGGCGAGATGTAGCGCTTCAGATCATCGAGCGGACTAGGTTGGGCGGTCATGGTCGCGGGCCTTTTCGGTCAGTGCGCGCGCGCCGACAGGATGCGTGAGACGTACCGCGCGAGCATGTCGGCTTCAAGATTGACGCTGGCGCCGGGCTTCAGGCGATGGAGCGTCGTCACCGCCCATGTGTGGGGAATGAGCAGCACGCCGAAGCGCGCGCCCTCAACCGCATTCACCGTAAGGGAAACCCCGTCGATGGTGATCGAGCCCTTCGGCGCAATCAGCGGCGCGAGCGCTTCCGGCGCGTCTATGGAAAGGCGCCAGCCTTCACCATCGGCGCGAACCTCCGCCACGCGGCCGATGCCGTCCACATGGCCGCTGACGATATGGCCGCCGAGTTCGTCGCCCGCGCGCAAGGCGCGTTCAAGGTTGACTTTCGATCCCACGTCGAGCCGCCCCAGCGTCGTGATGTCGAGACTTTCGGGCGCGACCTCCACGACATGCCGCATCCCGCCCCTCACGCTCGCGGTCTCCACCACCGTCAGGCAGCAGCCATCGTGGCAGATCGAGGCGCCGATCGCGACGCCAGCCGGATCGTAGGGGCTTTCCATGGTGAGGCGCATGAGGCCGTTGCGACGCTCGACCTCGACGACGTCGCCGACCGCGGTGATGATGCCCGTGAACATGCTCAGGAAATCCGTTCGTAGCTTTCCCACAAATCGGGGCCGACCTCGCGAATGGCAACCCTTTCAAAGCGCGGCGCATCGGCCAGTTTCTTCAGCGCCAGCGGGCCGATGCCAGGCCGCCCTTCCGCACCGAGAAGTATCGGCGCGCGAAACCACTCGATACGGTCGATGCAGCCCGCTGCGAGGCATGACGCGGCGATACGCCCGCCGCCTTCGATCAGGAGCCGATCAACGGCGTGCGTGTCCTTGAGCAGCGCAAAGACCTCACCGAGTTCAAGTCCATCCAGCCCGCGCGGCGCGAACTCCACCCGCGCGCCGGCGCTTTGGAGCTTCGCGGCGCGCGAGCGGTCCGCATCTGGCGCGGCGACGATCAGCAGCGGCGCGATGGCGAGCGTCTTGATCAGCCGGCTTGTGGGTGAGACGCGCAAGCGTGAGTCGAGCACGATGCGCAGCGGCTGGCTGGCCGCCGCTTCGTCCAATCGCACCGTCAGTTCGGGGTCGTCGACGGCGGCGGTTTCTGCGCCGATCAACACGCCGTCGTGGTCGGCCCGCAGACGATGTACTGCATCGCGCGCCTCTTTGCCGGTGATCCAGCGGCTCTCTGCGTGCGCGGTCGCGATGCGCCCATCAAGGCTGGTGGCGATCTTCAGCGTGACCTGCGGGCGGTTGTTGGCCTGGGCCCTCATAGGCGGCCGAGCTTGGCGCCCTCCGCAGGAAGTTCCTCGAGGAATTCGCGGAAGTCGCCGGCGGCGCGGAAATCCTTGTAAACCGACGCATAGCGCACGTATGCGACCTGATCGAGCGCGGCCAGAGCCTCCATGACCATCTCGCCAAGCGTCGCGGAGGGAATCTCGGTTTCGCCCAGACTTTCCAGCTGACGTACGATCCCTGAGATCATCTGCTCGATCTTCTCGGCGTCGATCGGTCTTTTGCGCAGCGCGATCATCACCGACCGGCTCAGCTTGTCGCGATCGAACGGGACGCGGCGGTCCGAGCGCTTCACGATCGTCAGTTCTCGCAGCTGCACGCGCTCGAAGGTCGTGAACCGGCCCGCGCACGCCCCGCACTGACGCCGCCGGCGGATGCAGGCGCCGTCCTCAGTGGGGCGGCTGTCCTTCACCTGGGTGTCTTCGTTCTGGCAGAAAGGACAGCGCATGAGGGCTCCGGCGGCGGGATGATTCCCCCGCCGCGGACCATACCTGTAGCGGCTGGCGAGCGCCAACGCCCCTACCGGCAGTCAGATAATCGTCCCCTTGCGCGGCGGCGGCGGCGGTGAATCCGGGGTCTGCAGGGCGCGCTCCAGCTTGCGAAGGGCGATGGCCTCAAGGCCTTCGCGCGGGCCTTGAGCCGGCCCCATCACAACCACCTCGATCCCGGTCTGGGTGTCGATCGCGGCGGCGCGCAGGTAATCGCCGACGATCGTGAACTCGAAAAGGACCTCGCGGTCCTTCATGCGGCCGTCTTGAGATCGAACTTCGCCCACACCGTCGCCAGCGCCTCAATCAATTGGTCCATAAGCGCATCGTCGTGGAACGGCGAAGGCGTGAAGCGCAGCCGCTCACCGCCGCGCGGCACCGTGGGATAGTTGATCGGCTGAACATAGATGCCGTGATCGAAGAGAAGCGCGTCGGATATTGCCTTGCAAAGCGCGGCGTCGCCCACGAGCAGCGGCACGATGTGCGTCGTCGACGCCATTACCGGCAGGCCCGCATCGGCAAAGCGCGTTTTCAACGCCTCGGCGCGTTCCGCCAGACGCGAGCGCATGTGCGGGCAGGCCCGCACCAGACGCACGCTTTCCAGCGCCGCCGCCGCCAGCGACGGCGCCAGCGACGTGGTGAAGATGAACCCAGGCGCGAATGAGCGGATCGCATCGATGGCGGCTGCCGGCCCTGTGACGTAGCCGCCCATGACGCCGAACGCCTTTGCGAGAGTGCCCTCGATGAAGTCCACCCGGTGCATGATGCCATCGCGCTCGGCGATGCCGCCGCCGCCTTCGCCGTAGAGGCCGACGCCATGCACTTCATCGAGATACGTCATTGCGCCGTAAGCTTCCGCGATGTCGCAAATCTCGGCGATAGGGGCCGTGTCGGCGTCCATGGAATAAACGGATTCGAAGGCGATCAGCTTCGGCGCATCGGCGGGCGCTTCGTTGAGCAGCGATTCGAGATGCTGGAGATCGTTGTGGCGGAACACGCGCACTTCGCACTTCGACCGCTTGATGCCCTCGATCATCGAGGCGTGGTTCTTCTGATCGGAAAATATCCAGAGGTCGGGAAAAAGTTTCGCCAGCGTCGACAGCGTCGCGTCGTTCGACACGTAGCCGGAGGTGAACAGGAGCGCTGCCTCCTTTCCGTGCAGTTGCGCCAGTTCAGCTTCCAGATCGACGTGGTAGCTCGTTGTGCCGGAGATGTTGCGCGTGCCGCCGGAGCCCGCGCCGACCTTCTTGGCGGCGTCGTACATCGCAGCGATTACGTCGGGGTGCTGGCCCTGGCCAAGATAGTCATTGGAGCACCACACGACGATGTCACGCTCAGCGCCGTCGTGCATGCGCAACATTGCGTGGGGGAAGCGACCCTGCTCTCGCTTGATGTCGGCGAACACGCGGTAGCGCCCCTCGCCTTTCACATCGTCCACCGCGCGGGAAAACACTTTTGCGTCCTGGTCTCTCATGCGCTTCCTGTACACGCGCCGGGGCGCGCCTGCGTTGATCGATCGCAAGCGCGACGTCACGCATATATATAGCACGCGCCACGGCGCCTATGAACTGGGACCTTAGCACGCATGGCGGCACGAGACACGAGCACGACTCCCTTCTCCCTAGGCGCTTACCCCGCGCTGCGGCCCCGCCGTTTGCGCCAGACAGACTGGACACGTCGCCTCGTGCGCGAAACTGCGCTTTTGCGAAGCGATCTCATCTGGGCGCTTGTCGTGCACGATGGAACGGACGCGCGCGTCGCCGTTGCGTCCATGCCCGGCGCAGACCGGCTCTCCATCGACGCAGCCGTGGAAGCGGCGGTCGAAGCCGACAAGTTCGGCATTCCCGCCATCGCGATCTTTCCGCAGATCGACAAGGCGAAAAAGGACGCAATGGGCTCGCAGGCCGCGAACCCGGACGGACTCATCTGCCGCGCGGTGCGGGCGATGAAGGCTGCCGCCCCCGGCGTCGGCATCATGGTCGATGTGGCGCTGGATCCGTTCACCGATCACGGCCACGACGGCGTCATCAAAAATGGCCGTATCCTCAATGACGAGAGCGTCGCGCGGCTCGTCGATCAGGCGGTGGTGCAGGCCGAAGCCGGCGCCGACATCGTGGCGCCTTCCGACATGATGGACGGGCGCGTCGGCGCCATTCGCGTGGCGCTGGAAAAGGCCGGCATGTGCGACACGCTGATCATGTCATACGCTGCAAAGTACGCGTCCGCTTTCTACGGTCCTTACCGCGACGCCATCGGCTCGGCGAGCGTGCTGCAGGGCGACAAGAAAACCTATCAGATGGACCCGGCCAACACCGACGAGGCGCTACGGGAATGCGCGCTTGATGTGGCCGAAGGCGCCGACATGTTGATGGTGAAGCCGGGCCTGCCCTATCTCGACATCATTCGGCGCGTGAAGGACGCCTTCGCCTTGCCGACCTATGCGTTCCAGGTGTCTGGAGAGTACGCCATGATCCGTGCGGCGGCGGCGAATGGCTGGCTGGATGAAGATCGCGCGATTCTCGAAACTCTGGGCGCATTCAAGCGCGCGGGCGCCGACGGGATCATCACGTATTTTGCGCCGCGCGCTGCAGCGATGCTCGACTAAGCGGCTGTCGCGGGCCCAAAGCTTCATCCCACCAAACGCGATCGCTGTGGCGATCGAATGGTCGTATAAGCATGCTCGAACAGATGCTCGACGCCAGCTCCCTATAAGGCCAACCCTTATTTTACCGTCTTGCTATCGTGCGCGGTCTTGCCTTTAAGGCGCGCAATGAGACTGGAAGTGTCCCAGCGGTTGCCTCCCATCGCCTGCACCTCGGCGTAAAATTGGTCGACCAGCGCCGCCAACGGCAGCTGAGCGCCATTGGCGCGGGCCTCATCGAGCACAAGGCCAAGATCCTTGCGCATCCAGTCCACAGCGAAGCCGAAGTCGAACTTGCCCTCCGTCATCGTTCGCCAGCGGTTTTCCATCTGCCACGACTGCGCCGCGCCTTTGGAGATTGCTGCGATGACCTTGTCGGCATCGAGGCCCGAAGCGCGGGCGAAATGGAGCCCTTCGGCTAATCCCTGCACCGCGCCGGCGATGCAAAGCTGATTGACCATCTTGGCGAGTTGGCCCGCGCCTGCAGGGCCAATGAGCGTCATGGATGCGGCGTAAGCCGCCATCACGGGCCCGGCGCGGTCGAATGCTCCCGCGTCGCCGCCGCACATGATCGTCAACCGCCCGTTCTCGGCGCCCGCCTGTCCGCCGGACACCGGCGCGTCGATGAAGTTGCGTCCCGCCGCCGCTGCGATCGGGTGCAATCGCCGCGCGAGGTCGGCCGAGGCCGTGGTGTGATCCACGAAGACCCCGCCTTCGGCCATAACGCCGAGCGCGGGGTGAAATACCGCCTCCACATCAGCATCAGCGCCGACGCAGGCGAAGACGAATTCCGCCGCCGTCGCGGCATCCGCCGCAGTCGCCGCCGCGCGCCCTCCGTAACGCGCGGCCCATTCAAGAGCCTTCGCAGGCGAGCGGTTGAAGACCGTCACATCGTGGCCCGCCTTCGCGAGATGCCCGCCCATGGGAGAGCCCATCACGCCGAGCCCCAGAAACGCCACGCGCGCCAAGTCAGCTCTCCATCGTCGCGCGGCCGTAGCGGCCGCGGAAATACGTCAGTGCGTCGCCGTCGCAGGTTTCAAACGCCTCGACCTCGCCCACGATCACAAGGTGATCGCCCAACGTGCTGCGCTCATGCGTTCGGCAGACGAGCGTCGTCAACGCGCCCTCGAGAACGGGCGCATACGGATGGTGGCGGAACGCCGCTCCGTCGCCCTCGGTCGAACCGGCGCGCGCGAACCTCTGCGATATCGCCTGCTGATCAGCCGACAACACGTTCACGGACCAGCGCTCCGCCGCGCTGAACACGCCGTAGCGATCGGACTGGACGCCCAGGCACCACAGGACAAGGCGCGGCTTCAGCGAGACCGACGTGAAGGAGTTCACGATGATTCCGAGCGGACCGTGAGGGCCGTCGGCAGCGATGAGCGCAACGCCGGTGGGGAACGCGCCCAAGGCCCGGCGGTAGGTGATGTTGTCTTCCAATCGATCCTCGTCCAGTGCTCGTCGCATCGCTTCGCAAACGGCTTCTTAACGCGCCGCAGCCCATCATCGCGATACCTCCTGCAACGACTAAAGCCATGGCTGCCGCCAACAAAGCCCCCATCGTCATCAAGAAGGTCAAGAAGGGCGGCGGCCACGGGCACCATGGGGGCGCGTGGAAGGTCGCCTATGCCGACTTCGTGACCGCAATGATGGCGTTCTTTCTGCTCATGTGGCTGATTAACACCACGAGCCCGGAACAGAAGCGCGGCATCGCCGATTTCTTCGCGCCTGCCAGCGTTTCCCAGACCACCAGTGGCGCAGGCGGCCTCCTCGCCGGTCAGGCCCTTGCGGAAAGCGGCGCCCGGCAGGCGCAGGACAACCAACTCAAGGAGGGCCGCGTCAGCAGCGGCGAGGTCCAAGGCGCGCCCGATCCCGACACCGGCACGGCGGAAGCCACCGAGGCCTCGATGGCGCGGGCCCGCGCCGCGCGTGAGAACGCGGCGTTCGAGCGCGCCGAGCAGTCCATCCGACAGGCGATTCAGGACATGCCCGACCTCGCCGAGCTCTCGAAACATGTGCTCATGGAAGTGACGCCCGAAGGCCTGCGCATCCAGCTCGTCGACCAGGAGGGGCGCTCGATGTTCGAGCCGGGACAAGCCGCGCTCAACCAAAGGGCGCGCAAACTGCTGATGACCGTGGCGGGCGTGGTGGCTGAACTGCCGAACCGGATTTCCGTCGCGGGTCACACCGACGCAACGCCGCCGGGGCGGGCGGGTATGACGAACTGGGAATTGTCTTCGGAGCGGGCGAACGCCGCCCGTCGCATCTTGCAGGGCGCCGGCGTAGAGGAAGACCGCGTCTATCAAGTCTCCGGCAAGGCCGACGCCGAACCGCTTTTTCCTGATGACCCGACACTGCCGGGCAACCGGCGGATTTCAGTCACGCTGCTGCGTGAGGCCCCGGTCCTGCCGCCGGATGCGCAACCTTGACGGCGGAACACGCTTGACCCAGCCGCGCCCGGCCCAGACGATGGTATTGATCTCGGGACGCATGGACGACTTGTGACGAGGCCCTTTCACACCAAGAACCTGCGCTTCTACCTGACCGCGCCGTCGCCGTGTCCGTACCTGCCGGACCGTCGCGAGCGCAAGGTATTCACCGGCCTTGACGGTCCGGACGCCGCATCGGTGAACGACAGCCTTACCCATGCGGGGTTTCGACGCTCGCAGAATATCGCTTACCGACCAGCCTGCGACACCTGCGACGCCTGCGTCTCGGCACGCGTGGTGTCGGGGAAGTTCGCGCCAAACCGCCGCTGGCGGAAAATCATCGCCCGCAATCAAGATCTGTCGCGACATATGCGCCCCGGCGATGCGACAGAAGAACAGTTCTGGCTGCTGCGCCGCTATCTCCTGTCGCGTCACGGCGAGGGCGGCATGTCGGACATGACGCTGCTCGACTACGCGGCGATGGTTGAGGAGTCGGCGGTAAAGACGCACGTCGTGGAGTACCGCTACACTGCACCCGGCGCTGACCAGGGCGAACTCGCCGCCTGCGCGCTCGTCGATGTGCTCCGCGACGGTCTCTCACTTGTCTACAGCTTCTTCGATACACGCGACGCCAAGCGCAGCCTCGGCAGCTACATCATTCTCGACCACATCGCGCAGACGCAGGCAGCGGGCTTTGCGCACCTCTATCTCGGCTACTGGGTGAACGGCAGCGAGAAGATGGCCTACAAGGCGCAGTTCCAGCCCATCGAGCTTCTGCGGGGGGGCGCGTGGAGACCATGGAGCGAAACACACTTCGGCGAACATCTCGATGCAGACGAACTCGAGGCCTAGCAGTTCACGAAGTGAGTGAATCCGGGCGGATTCACAAAGGGTGAGAAGCAGTTGATTCTCTCGTCGTCGAGATGGCGAGGGACAATGGCTTATTCGGATGATATCCGCAGTGATTGCTCCGTGCGGTGGAAAAGGGACCAACACGGTTGCAGGCGGCGGTGTTCGAGGTCGCGCCATCGACGCCGGTGACGTGGGCGGCGGCGGCGCGCGAAGCGTGGCGGCTGGACAACCGTTTCTCGATCCGCGAAAGCTCGTCTTCATCGATGAAGCCGGTCGCGCCGCCATCATGGCGCGCAGGCGCGATCGTTGTCCGCACGGCCAGCGACTGAAGGGCCAGCGTCTGAAGGGCCAGGTTCCGCACGGCCGCTGGAAGATGACGACGTTCACGGAGGGACTGCGTGTCGACCGACTGACTGCGCCGATGACGCTGGATGGCCCCATGAACGGCGAACGGCTTTTAGCCTAAGGCGCCGAAGTGCTGGTCCCCACGCTCTCGCCGGGCGACGTCGTCGTGATGGACACCCCCAGCTCGCACAAGGGCCAAAGCGCGCGCGACGTCATCGAGGGCGCAGGCTGCGACCTCCTGGTCCTGCCGCCCCATTCGCCCGACCTCAATCCGATCGAACTGGCGTTCTCCAAGCTAAAGGCGCACCTGCGAACACACGCCGAACGCTCGATGGGCGCCCTCTGGCGCAGGATCGGCGCGCTCATCGACGACTTCACCGCCAACGAGCGCCGAAACTCTTTCATCACGCCGGATCCGCATCATTCAAACCGAGAACCGCTCCAAGGCTCAGGCCGCACCCCACGGGCCACTTCGGGCGGGCGTTGGCGCGAGCAGATCGTCCCGTCCGCCGGCGAATTTCACGAGTGCAGCTATCCGTTTTTCGATTGAGGGATGCGTGGCGAATATTTCCCCGATCCCCACGTGCGCGTTCTCAATGAACATTTCGCGGACTTCGGCCGGCGCGTTCGCGATCTCGCCATTGCCTGAAATTTTGCGCAGCGCCGAGATCATCGCGTCGGCGTTCTTGGTGAGT
>Ga0247843_1002953_pt1 | contig 29161 bp, 30 predicted proteins | sample LaCruzMarch2017__FD_192420 | JGI IMG/M metagenome (GOLD analysis project Ga0247843, IMG submission 192420) | Freshwater microbial communities from meromictic Lake La Cruz, Castile-La Mancha, Spain - LaCruzMarch2017_8m | ecosystem: Environmental > Aquatic > Freshwater > Lake | place: Spain... | reverse complement strand
CGAAAACCGGTATTTAGCCGCGTCTGAACCTGCTGCAGTTCACCAGTCGTGCGGCCTAAGTACTGAAGCGCCGACAACGCGCCACCATTTGTATTTATACGCGTGGTCAGTCTAACCAACATCTTCAGGAGCTTTTGTTCGTGTACAGAGTATTTATACGGAACTATAAAATAAATGCATTGTTTTTAGCGCTGACGCGCCGCCGCTGGGAATTGCGGCTCACTATTTTCTTGCTTTATGTCATAAGCGCCCCCGTTGCCAACGGCAGGCGGACGCAGAACCTCGCCGTATCCGAGAGGGCCACCCGATCATCCAGGCGCGTGAAGTACGCCAAAGCAGGATCGGGCCTTATGCCAGATCGCGGAAGGGACCCTGTAAGCAATGACGGATCGATCATTTCAGGCCCTTCCTATCAAACTGGCAGAGCCGAAAACTAAACTTGAACCGTCATCGCCGGCATGGTGATGCCCCAGGACTGGCGCCGCCACAGGCCGCCCAAGAAAATACCCCTGCCCATGAGAACATCCGATCTCGCGAAGAGCCGATGCCACAGCACCGCTCTCAATGCCTTCCGCAACCACCTGCAGGCTGAAAGTCTTCGCGATGCCGACAATCGTGCTCACATAGGATCGCGTGGATGCATTGGTATCGAGCTCAAACATAAAGCGGGCATCGATCTTGACCGCCGTAAAAGGAAAGGTTCTGAGGTGATGGAGGCTGGAAAAACCAGAGCCAAAATCATCCAGGCAAAAACGGACGCCGATCTGACCAAGCGATTCCATGGCTTGGAGGGTGGCGTCAGGAAGTTCTATGAGCGCGCGCTCGGTGATTTCGATGACGAACCTGTGCGGCGATATGCCGTGCATTGTCAGGACGCCAAGCAGCTTCTGGGCAAGCCAAGGATCCCGCAATTGCACGGGCGAGAAGTTGACCGAAACGAACGCGCCCCCCTCCCAAGCGCACGCGGCCTGGCAAGCCTCATTCACCAACATCAACATCATCTCGTTGATGAGCCCGGTTTCCTCCGCAATCGGGATAAATTCCTTTGGCGGGACATCGCCTAAAAGCGGCGATTTCCATCGAGCCAAGACCTCATAACCGACTACTTTGTGACTGGTCAGATCGAAGATGGGCTGAAAGCACGCCGATATTTCTCCCGCATGCATGCTGGCGCAGAAGGATCCTTCTAGGAGCTCACGTCTTTCTGCGCTCTCGCCCAGATCAGAATCATAACGCCGGCACATGCCGCGCCCAGCCTCCTTCGCCTCATAAAGAGCCCGATCTGCGAGCCGAACAAGCGACATGGAATCTTCGCTATCCTCAGGAAACCCCGCGACGCCCGCGGTGGCGCCAATTGCGAATACCAAGGCGCCGTCGTGGAAGGGCTTGTGCAGCGCCTCGATGCACCGCCAGGCAAGATCCTCTGCTCTCTGTACAGCGTTTGGTCCAAATACAAGGCAGGCAAATTCGTCGCCACCCAAGCGATACAAAGACTGATTGTACAAGAGCTCGTTGCGAAAGCGATCCGCCGCAGCCTGTAGGAGTCTGTCGCCAGCCGCATGACCATGTTGATCGTTGACGAACTTGAAGCGATCAAGGTCGATTAACGCCACCCCGACCGGCACGTCACGCAAATCCTGCGCTTGCTGAAGACGCTCGAGAAAAGCGCGGCGATTGTTCAAGCCCGTGAGGCTATCCTCGACGGACAACGCGCGCGCAGCGATACTCTCGGAGATAGCGCTGCGCGTGGCCACCCATAAGTCAGTATAACGGCATATAGCATAGAGCGCGACGCCAAGAGATTGAAGCACCACCGTAACCAGAAAGGAGCTTCCCGGATAAGAAGGATTGCTTGTGATCCAACCAAAAAGGCGCACCCCCATACCGGTCGCCTCTAAAAGCCACCAAACGGCCGCCGATCCCACAAGCACAATCACCGCCTCCCGGATTGAAGCCAAGGACTTCTTCCAACGAGACAATGCCTTTTGGTGCAACGGCGAAAACTTCCGCCGTCTTTCACAAGAAGCGGCGGCGACCGGATGCAAACTCCCACTCGCTTGTAAAGAGATCATATTGAAAATGTCCTTTGAGCCTAAGAGGCCATCTGCTCCGCCGCCGGGTAGGACGCGGCAGTCATGATCGATGCACCCGCCTCCAAGAACTGCGCGGCGTCAACGAGGAGCCCCAGCCGCTTGTCGACAATAGCGACAAGCCCATCCGCAAGTTGCTGACGTTCCTTTATTGCAGAGCTGTCCAACATGCAGAGCTTCTGCATGGCGTCTATATGCGTGGCGACAACTACGGGGTCGATCTCTCCATCTGCACCAATCGCAACAATGTACCGGCCAAGCGACCGAGCGGAGTCGCCCAGCTGAACATCCTTCAGGTCATCGGCAAGATCCTCCGTGTCCTTGGCGGCGGCGTAAACTTCGCGCAGCTTCCGCCGGTCGCTGACGGATAGGGAATCGCTGAGCTGGCTCATCTTATCAACGGCCAGCCGGACCAAAGCCTTGTTCGACTCTGCTTCCCACGGCTCCAAGGCGCTTTCATCCTCAAACGGATCGGTAAATCTACGCAGCTGCCCACCATAATCCTCGAGCATACGTCGCCGCCGGCAAGGGCCGCGATAAACCTTGCACTCGACAAAGGCTCTTGGCCGCTGCAACACAGCCTCGATACGAGACAAAAGCGCACTGGCTGAGAACGGCAAGACAAGCATCTCATCGACGCCCGCGCTACGCGCCGCGCCAAGCATCGCCTGCGTCATCAGCGACGTATAGAGGATAATTGGAAGGGTGCGGCTGACCCTCGTCTTTCCCGCGCGGACATCCCGCACGAGCGCAAACGGGTCTATAGATCCAAGCAAGTTTGGAATGATGACGATTTGCGGAAGGTGCACTTCGATCTGATGACGAAGATCGTCTTCAGGCCCCGGGCAAACAAACTTTGATAATCCTGCGCTCTTCAGAACATCAATCATGAGGCGCCGCGTATGGCCGCCATCATCCGCGATCAGGATCACTTTGTTTCTATACTTAGCCAACATTCTGGGGTCCGCCGTGATACGTCGTTTTGACATATGGTCCGCACCCGCAAGAATGCAGCACAGCTCTCAAACGGTAGCTTGAGGAACAATTTAAAAAGTTAATCGGCAGGTTAAGGGATCGTTCAGCACAGCGTGCGGTTACGCTTTTTTTACACTGTTGTAGAGGGTGGCCTGGACATCTAAGTTAATCCGCATACAGCCGGTTCCGGTTAACGCCGCACGACGCATAAGATCAAGCCGGCCGCAAATATCAGCGCCGATGAAGTGCACGACGGCTATGTGAGAGTGAAACAGCGCGCGCAGCCCAAAGACATGGAGCCGACGACCAAGATCGATCACAGCGGCTGGAATATGTTCGACCTTTGAGCAGCCGCCCTAAAAGCGTGACTTTACGTCTCTATAAGACATCCGCAGCGGGGATCACCATAACGAACTGAGACCCCCCCCCCAAAGACGATCGCACGATAACCTGGATCTCATCCTTATCGCAAAGCTCACGGAGCATGGTGAGCCCGCTCCCGCAGCCAGCCATTGGCAGTCCATTTTTCGTCGTGAAAAATGCGTCGAAGATCCGCAGCAGATTAGACTTTGAAACTCCACAGCCTTCATCTTGGACCGCCACATAAAGGGCGCTCCCTGAGATTTCCGGCCCAAGCAATAACTCCTCGAAGGAAGCGTCAAGATGGAAACTTGGCGGACTGGCGCAAAGCAACACGTTCACTTGTCGCCGCGAACCAGATTCTGCTGCATTTTTGATGAGATTTGTAAGCGATCTTGCTAACGCCATCGGATCGCAAGAAGTACGCGCCTCTCCCACCTCCGATAGAATCGAAATGCCGCCGACGTCCTTGTAGGCGCCATCGCAAAGTTCTGCGACAGAGACGAGCAGCGACACGGCATCTAAATGTAGGTTCGCACTAGAGACCGCTTGCTCGCTCAAACCTTGTGACGACAAAGTCGCCGCTGCATTAAGCGCTTCATCGATCGCAGACAAATCAGCCTGTATATCCATGCAATTGGCCAAGCCCACGCGAGCGCGACTTAAGCGATGTTTGGCGATCGCCAGAAAATTCGCGACGTCGTGACACAAGGCAGATGCATGCGCCCGAAAAAAAGTATTCTTTTCTACGTTCGACAAGATCTGCTGCAACTGGGCGCCCTGAAAGTCCCCAAACAGTCTTTGGGATATATCGCGGGTCTGGCACACAATGCCACTCGTAGGAGCATGGACACTGAGAGCCACTTCCTGGAACACATCCTTTCCAGTCTTTGAGCGCCCGACAACCTCGCCGCGCCATGAACCGTTCGAAAATAGCCGTGGCATCACAAAACTGATAAACCAGCTTGCCTCCTCTTCGCTATAAAGCTCTGTCCAGGGCTTGCCGAGAATCTCAGACGCATCGTCAAATTCGAACATCGAAATATGCGCCGCGTTCATGTAAATGAAGCGGCCCTCCGAATCTGTAATGGCGATGCCGTCCAAAGACGCCTCGAAGGCCTCTGCGATCATCTTCAGTGGATCGTCAGGCCTCTCGATGCGCGCTTCATTCAGTAGGCTGCGTTCGTTCGCCAAAGCTTGGCTCCGCCCCATTCCGACATCGAGTGATCAAAACTGTAAATGCAAAGGAGAACTCTGCAGCAAAATCCAAGCGACGCGCGCAAACGAGATCACAAGAATCCGAGTTCAAGCGCCTTGACCACGACCCCAGTCCGGTTCTCAGCCGAAAACTTTGCGCAGAGCGATCTGACCACAGCCTTTGTGGTGGCTTCCTCAATGTTCAGGGCGCGCGCAACACTTTTGTTCGATGCGCCCTTGCAAAGCATCTCCAGGACCATGCGCTCGCGGTCAGAAAGCGATGGCATACCAATAATCTCTTCCGACTTAGACAACACGGATAGCGGGAAAAAGCGCTCCCCTGACGCAATGAGCATAATTGCGCTAACCAAAGATTGTCCCGCCATGGTCTTTGGAATGAAACCCGCAAGTCCCAGGGAAATCGCAGTATCAACGTCAGCCTTACGCGCAGTCCCCGAAATGACCACAAGCGGAGTGCGATCGCGATGCGAGAAGGCGGCGTCAAGCTCGCGCACGCCTCCCACATCTGGCATGCGTAAGTCGGCCAATATCAAATCAAACTCGCAATTGGACAGCGCTGATATAATCGACGGATCCAAACGTTCTGCATATCTAACGTCGAATTCAGGCGCACGCATCGCCAAAAGAGCGAGCAACGATTCTCCAAAAAGAACGTGGTCGTCGACCAGAAGAATCCGCAATCCCGGTGTGCTTTGCTGCGAACGCTCCTCTGGGAGATCAACCATATCTTTTTCGGAGACCATATCCAAACCGATGCTTTGAATTTCAACGAAGGAGCGAGTACGCGACCTAAAGATAAGAATTACGAACGCCAAACCCTCTCAGATGACCAAAAGCGCACACAAAGTACTTCTCTAGATTGTTTTTTTAAACGTACGCCTCGCACCGCCATCCATTACGGCATCCGCTTCGGAACAGCCCAAAGTAAGATGGCGTCAAGGAATGAGAAATTGCTGAATGCTTCATTCAAATGGGGGTGAGAAAATTAACCCTGCATGCTCCAAAGCCAACAGACATGCTTAATTTCGCCGCTCGCCTAACACCATGCGCGCCTATCGCCTGTGAAATCTGGTCGATATTTTATAAAAGAATATTATAGAAAGATATATAAAATATCTAAAGAGATTATTGGACGCAGGGGTTAGGGCAGACAATCGTCCACCATCTTTTTCGCGCTAAAATTCTCCTAAGATGAACAGAAATAAGCCTTTAGATAAAGGCAGACTATTCCGCGCAACCCCGGGCTCATATGAGTTCCGCAAAAAAAGCGCCTGCGCGATAGATCGCAATCGCGAACATTCACATCAATTTTCCACCAGCGAGTGTTTCTAGACAGCCCCAAGGGGTATGTCGCCAGCTTCCAACAAAAACAGGCGCTCCCGGCATTCATCGCGCCCTGAGCTGAAGGTGCAGAATTGTCGCAACGAGCCTCGAAGGGATTACGAAGCCTCAGTCTTATTCGCGAGAGCGCTTCAACGACCCGCGTCCTGAATCTGCCGCGCGTAAAAGAGCGCTTCGGGGATCAGGAGGAATATGGCGCCAAACCTCTTTTCAAAACGCGATTGAACACATGCTTATTGATCAAGCACACCCTAAGACCCGGCGAAGAAGAATTTAGCATAAGGCCGGGCCTATCATGCACAAAGATCGTCCTTCCGTTCTCTTCAGGAGAACTCGATCTTGGCGGAGCCATAATCTTTGTTGAAGAACGTGATTTTCGCAAGCGTCTGAATGCCCTCATCGGCAATGAAGCGAAAAAGGACGACATTGAAGAAGACATTCAGCTCCTGGAAGAAATATCCAGGCTGCCGTCCTTTGACCCGTTTCTCTTGCGCGAAAGACTGAAATCGATCGGGCGTGATATCGCCGCGTGCTATTTCGACGTTTCAGAAGCAGACGCGGACCGTATGCTCAGCTTCGTTGCGGAAGAAGTCGGAAAGCTAATCGCAATGGCGTTCGAGGGTCAGGCGGCGGAAATCGGCCTGTCGAAAAAAATGGCTGAGCTGTTACTCTCGGACGGCAAAGCCGCCGCACTTGAACCTTTGCGGCTGACCATGCGCATGACGCCGGATGAATACCGCCACGGCGTTTATGCATGGAAAGGATTCCTATACTACAAATGGCAATCCGAAATGTTTGGCCCCAAGCTGAAACAAATTCTCCCGCAAATACTCCAAATAAGGGTACGAGGCGCGACATCATTTGATAATGAACAAATAGATCTTTTGCGGCGGCAATTGGCGCCGGGAATGTCGAGGGGCTATCAGCGCGTTCAGAAATTGCTCAAAGACTACGATTCTGCATTCGACTCGATGACGCGCGACGGCGACCCGCTCATCTTCCGGCAGTTTCTTCTCGATGCACCGAATCTCTTTTTGGAACTGGGTCAGCTTTGCTCGGTGTTCAGCCACATCGATAGCTTCTGGTCCTTTCGGTTTCCGCCAGGCAAGCCAATGGTCACCGACGTGGATGACTTCATGACAATATTGGAGGAGTTCTGCGGCTGCCTGCAACCGATATAGCGCGAGCGCCGCCGCCCAATCCCACCGCTAGAATCTGATGAAAGCCGAGGACAAATGTTCCAGACGTCGAGATTCAGAAAGACCGACGCCGGCAAGTCTGAGCCGTCCAATAAATGTCGCCCGTACTCGGCAATCACTGGCCCCAGCGGCTTTGCGCACGCGCAAGCCGTGTCGCAATATTCCTAACCGATCACGATCCCGACTAGACGCCCTCTCTGGAAATCCTGCGCTTTATATCCTCCAGAAGCTCATCGCGCTCGCCGCGGGAACTATCCGCTTCATCATCCTGTGGCCCCTTCAATGTTGGCGCGGGCGCCGCATCTGGACTCGCACTCACTTCGGGCAAGCCCGCGGGCGGTAGAGACTTTTCTTCGTCCGCAGGCGGAGAAGAAACTTTTGGGACAGGGTCTTTGCCCGGCTCAAAACGCAGCGGCGATACAGCACGCGCGGGCGCTCCGTTCAAGCACGCCCCGTCAGACAGACCATATAATTGAGCCATAAACTCAAAAACTGCCCGGTCAATCATGCCGCGAATGGCCGATTGCGTCGGCTCCAGGGCTTTTGTCCCAGCGCCGATATCGGCGATCTTGGAGGGGATGAATCCAAAAAGACCACCCTCGATTTCGTAACCGCGCACCTGCTTGCGCAAGGATCGAATGGCGATCACTTCCGTGGAGCGCGCATCGACCAACCGCAAGTCGAGCGCGACGTCAAAAACGTAGTCGTTGCCCTTGATCGACAAAGCGCCATTGGACGCACTCTCACCGCCAATATAGAAATTGCCGCCGGACGAGCGAATGTTCGGATTGAACTCAGTTATGCCGCCGACAATATAAAGATCGGCGCCTTCAATCTGCCCATCACTGGTCTGACGCAGGCGAGATGGCGCATCGCGCACGAGCCGACGATTTGCATAATCGAGCTCGACCTGCGCCACCCCCATGTCGAATCGTTCAACCAGTCGCATGCCGGCTTCCGACGCGGCGCTCATCGCCATAAGGGTCGCACCCTGCGTGAAGCGCCGGCCGAAATTGGAATCCTGGGCCCCAGTCAGATCCGTGATATACCCAATAGCGACGCGGGGCGGCGCAAAGGATTGTTCACGCGCATATGCCGCAAGACATTGCAGCGCGCTCGAGTAATCAGTCTCAACAGCTTCGATGGGCGTGCCCCGCAGCGGCGCGACCGCCTCCGTCTTCAGCGTCGTCGCGCACCCGGTTACAAGCGCAAGTGCAGCAGCCGAACATAAGCCCCGGGCGATGGATCCGTTCATTGGGGTAAACAACTCTCTACGAACCAGACAACACAAGCAGCGTCTGCAAGGCCAAACGCCTCATCGGCCACCGCCGATAGTGGCGACTTGAGACGCATTATTATACTGATTGATGAAGATGGATGAATTGTAGGCGTTGGTTATTTCGATATTGTTACCGATGCTCGCGGCACTCAAGGTCGGGCCACCCAAAGTCGGACGCCCGCTCATCACGCCAGACGAATAGGACGACGCGAGTGAGGATGGCTGAGCACCCGCCTCCTCCGACAGATCGATAACCCGGCCATTATAAACAAGCCGAACCCCTGCGCTGTCGCGCCCTTTCGTCGAATAAGGTTTCGTAGCGTTGCTCCCGCCAGCCAGGGCATTTTCCGCCCAGACGGGCGCAGAAGAATAAGCGTCCGTCGCATCCTGCTCACGCGCCGCCGCCGGCGACGTCGTCATAACAACCGCGCAAAAAGCCAGCGCAAAACCGCTGAGACTTCTCCGCCACTGATATTTAGGTGTTCGAAGGCAAGACATCGAAGGCAGTTTCCACACTCTACAGAGCCCAGCACTGCAATTTTCACGCCGTCATTACCGGCGTTTTCAGGGTGCGTATGCTTCATCGAGAGACCAATAGAATCATGCAGCGACCACGCTCAGCCCTCTGACACACAAACAAAAAAGGACGGCTCTTGCGAGCCGTCCCTTGTTATATCAATCGGAAACAGAAACTATTTCACAATGTTGGAAATCGTGGCGGAGTTGCCGATCGCAGCCGCCGTCGCCGTCACCGATCCTTTGACGTTGCCAAGGTTCAGATTGACGATCGCTTCATTGTAGGCGCGGTTCTGCTGATTGGTGTTTACATTCAATACAGCAGTCGAAGGCAGCGTCGACAAAGAGAACGAATTCGATATCGCCGCAGCGGTCGTCGTGACATTCCCGTTGATGTTTCCCAGAGTGACATTGGCGTGCGCACGTGGATCATAGCCCGCCATCTGCAGATTGTTGACGTTCACGTTGGCGGCGTCCTTGACGTCGTAAGAAGCGCTATTGCCGATCGCAGCTGATGTAAGCGTAGAATCACCGGTGATGTTCTGCATGCTCACATTCAACGCCGATCGCGCGTCGCCGACGAACATTTGCAGGTTCGAGCTAGTCAGATCGCCTTTGCCGGTGACGTTCAGGGAGTTGGCAATTGACGCGGACGTCGCAGTGATGGCGGCGCCGCCGACTTCTGGCGCCGTGACGTTTGCACCCGTCATGTTCAGTGCAGACTCAAAGACGCCAGCATGAGTGAATTGCGAGCTGTTGACGGTCGACTTGCCGCCTGCGCCAGGAATAGTCGAATCCACACTGATAGAAGCGGAGTTTCCGATCGCGGCCGCCGTGGCTGCAATCGATCCCAACGTATCTTTTGCATTGAGATTGAGTTTGGAACTCGCGTTCTGCCAGCTGTCCTGGAAGTTATTGACATTGGCGGCGCCGCCGAGATCGGCGCTGAAGGAGTTGTTGATAGCGGCCGTCGTCAGCGTCACATCCTTGCTGACCGACTGAAGGCCCGCATTGAGTTCCGCGCGCGTCTGCGCCCAGGTTTGCTGTTTGTTGTTCACAGTGTCCGTGCCCGCAAAGGCCGGGGTAGAAATCAAGAGGGCAAAAAGGGGCGCAATGGAGGCCCGCATACGAAACGAAGTCATGATGGTCCTTTCTGATGCTCATCGTCGTCGCGGCCAACGCGGCGCGAACATGCAGTAGGCAAGCAATCTCTGGACCAGCCGCTGGAGAAAGATTTTCAGATCTTGGCGAAATTCGAGACGCCGGTGCACGCAAATGGCGAAGACTTAAGAAATGCTTATCGCGCCGGCAGCGCAAAGCCGTCTTGGGCAGCAATTGTGAAACGCATTGTCGAAAAGCGTGTCACGAATGATCCAATTTTTATCGAAAGATAATATTATATCACTCTTGAGCCTAAGGATGGCCAGAAGAACTCTACGGCAACGCATCAATTCGGCTCGCGGACGCGTCCCACATAGGAGCGACTAAGCAGAACGTGTGCCGGAATTTTCATCTACTCGGTTCCAGAATTAAAATGAGACCGCTGCAGCAGACCATTTCGAAACGCGGCAGAAAACATGCGTCCATGGCTGGACAAACAAAGAACATATTAAGATAGATCACCCTTATCTTTTTCGCACTCGCCGTCACGCCCGACGCAACTTATCGATGCACAAGCTTGTACCGTTGTGTTTGTGTCGAAGATTCAGACGCACTGCAGGCAGGGCGCAGAAACGGCGATTAATCCCCGCCGCCACCCGCCTGATTGCTTATTCTATCCGCTACAAATTCTATCCGCTACAAAACGTGCATTCGCGTCGGATAAGGTTTGACGTGTGGACAGGACAAGTTGCCTATCTTGGCGCGCCCACCAGACGCCTCAAGGCAGTCCACTCGAACGCACGCATAAAACATTCCTTTGTCGCGTATCGCTGAACCAGTGCAGGGTCTCGCATGCAATATAGACGTGATCCCGTGGGCAAGCGCCTAGAGCTTGTAGAAAACGCGGCAAAATGCATGGCTGCACAGTCTCGGATTTCCACCCTCAATCAGACCCGGTTGCACATATTGGAATCGCTTCGCAAGACATATTGCCCTCTTGGCGGCACGGTTCACGAGAGCTTACGCAGGCGAAAAGGGGGTGGCGCCATTCGATTCACCTATAAGGTTTATCTTGAAAACCCTCCTCGACAATCCTTTCTCGCGCTCTGGCCGATTTGGCCAAGGCCGCTTTGCACGATCACAATTAATTCTGCCATTGATGACGGCGAAGAATTCGACCATTTAGTGAGTGCACGCGAGCAAGAACCAATCCAAGTGAGCATCCACGCCGCAAGATAGACATTGTGCAAATGCAATTCTTCATTGCGGCGGTGACGAAAATCCTCTCGCGCCCATTTCAGCGGGCGTCAGCCGATCGCGAAAAGTCTGCCGAACAATCGGACCAATTTAAGACGCCCATTCTGGGAAATACGGCGCCGCGAAGAAATGACGCTCAATCGCTTAAAGCGCCCTCCGCACAGACGGAGTCGGTCGCTGCGCCCTCCACCTTAGGTCCGAAGAATTTCCGCGCAAAAAAATGGCGCTTTATCAGTGCCATCGTCATACTTCTTATTGCATCAAGTCTTGACTTTGGCGCGCCATTGAATCGCGTACTCTCAGATTATCGTGCATCCCTTCTTAAGAGTCCGGCCAGCGGACAAATCGTTATCGTCGAGATTGACGCAGCAAGTTTAGCCAAAAGCCCGGATTGGCCATGGCCGCGCACTATGTATGCGCAAGCTCTTGCGCAATTACGCGAGGCCGGCGCCGCCACGATAGCCTTTGATGTAGACTTCAGCGCATCTTCCAGAGACGGATCTGACGCGGTTTTTGCAGCAGAGATCGAGCGCGCAAAAGGCTCCGTAGTCCTGCCGATTTTCTTTCAAAGCGATGGGCGCCGTCACAACTCGCCAATCTCCGCACTCGCCAAGGAGGCTGCTTTTGGCGGCGTGAACGTGCCAGTTGATCCAGATGGAAAAGTGAGGCGATACTTCACCAATCTGGCCGGTTCAAACGCGTCCATGGCCATGGCCATCGCGGGCGCAGCTCCAACGCGGCAAGAAAGCTTCCTCATCGACTTTGGCGTCGACGCAAGCGGCATCGCCCGCCTCAGCTTTGACGATGTGATAACCGGCGCCTTTGATCCTGCGCGCGTGCGCGGCAAAGCCGTGCTGATTGGCGCCACAGCCATTGAACTCGGAGATCACTTCTCAACACCCCTATCGGCCCGGACGGAGGGCGTTCTCATTCATGCGCTCGCCTATGAAAGCGTGACGCAACGCCGGATGCTGCAAGAACCGCCCCGGCTTATGACATTGCTGATGGCGATCGCAGCATTGGCCGCCTTATGGCCTAAACGCCAAGCCCTAAATGTCGGAGAACTCATCACACGTCATGCCGCTGTGGTGTCTTTTGCGATTCTAGCGCCTCTGGTTCTTCAACGTTACTTGCCGCTCAGCGTTCCAACGAGCGAAGTACTGATCGCGCAGACCTTATGCCTTTGGTTTTCCATTCAACAAGAATTGCGGCGGCGCTCAGATGAACTCGTCGCCCAGCGCGAAGAGCACCTTTCTTTCATCGCAAGGCATAATTCCGAAACCGGTCTGCCCAACCACCTCGCTATGATTGAGGAAGGTGCAGCGCTAGATCTAAGAGGAGCCGATACGCACGCAGCCGCGATTCTGATTGGCATCGATCGCTTCGCCACGCTGCGGGGGGCAGTCGGCTATACTCACGCCGGCGCAGCGCTCAGAGCGTTCGCACTCCAAGTGGCAAAACTGCAAGACGGCGATGTCGCGCGCACAGGTCCTGTCTTTCAGCTTTCGCCATCCATCCTGGGCATTCTAGTCCAACTTCCGTCCAGCGCCGACGCTGAAAAAGCGGCAAAGAGCTATCTGGAGCGACTGGATGCACGAATCCATCTTGAGGGATCAGAACTTGCTTTGCACTGGCGCGCCGGAATCGCAACGCATGGCGAGAACGTGCGAACAATAATCGAGAACGCTCACCTCGCTCTAGACGCCGCGCTTCTGCCGAACACTAGTGTGAACTTTTATAACCCAGCAAATGCAACAGACCCCAAACGCCAGTTGTCGATGCTGATAGATGTCGCCGAGGGCCTTGAGCGCGGTGACTTCTCTTTGGTCTATCAACTCAAAGTGGATGCGACCTCTTATAAGCCTAAGGGCGCTGAGGCATTGATTCGCTGGCGTCATCCCCAGCATGGGTTCGTACCGCCAGATCAATTCATTCCCGTAGCCGAACATTCCGGCGCCATCAACCGACTGACCGAATTTGCAATATCCGTCGCCGCCAAAGACCAGGTCCGCATGAAAAAACTTGGTCTCAACTTACCGCTATCGGTCAATCTTTCAGGACGCTGCATCGCCGACGTCGCACTGCGCGACTACATCATCAACGAGTGTAATCGCTTTGGCGCGCGACTGTGCCTGGAGATCACGGAAACGGCGTTGATCGAAAATCCAGAAGGAGCGAAAGACTCCCTGAAGCGCTTCAAGGCTGCCGGAATATCTATCTCCCTGGATGATTTTGGAGCCGGCTTGTCTTCGCTCGCCTATCTCAAAGATTGGGAAGCTGACGAGCTGAAACTAGACAAAAGCTTGATCAAAGACGTCAAGACCGGCGAGCGAGACCGCAAAATTCTTGGCGCTACCGTGGAGCTCGCCCACAGCCTTGGAATGATGGTCGTCGCTGAAGGCGTCGAGGATAAGGAAATGGCGATCAAACTCGCTGGCTTAGGATGCGATTCATTGCAGGGCTATTTCTTCGCGGCGCCAAAACCATTTGAGTCAATGATTGAAGCCGTGGCCGCGCTACCATCAGCCATGGCCGAAGGCTAAACTCGCTCGCAAATATCCTCGAGCACCTAAGGAGCCAATATTGGCCTTTAAATCCGTCGCTGTTTCGGACAAAAGACGCTGAGTACACCTGCGCCTGCGCAAAAAGCGCCTCAACACGCATTGGTTCTTATCGCTTACAGACGCCAGAGAAAAACAGAAGCGTTGGCGCAGGCATCATAACGAGGGAACAAAACGCGGCGCGATCGAGAACAAAACCCCGATAACGCTGCTGAATCACCCAGTCGAAACCAGCCCGACCGAGCGATCAGAGCACGAAAATTCTGGTTGCCCTAGAGGGAGCTTTGGTGAGCGGATCAGAAGAGTCTTTGCCTCCGCAAACTCTGACTATCCATGTGCGTGGATATTCTAAAGAAGAGAATGACGGCGTGAAAAGGCAAGTTTGTCGTCGCCGCGGTAAGCGTGCCCCTCCAACTGCCAATGACCCGCTTCCAGGCGCCCAAGAGTGCCAACATAAACACCAGGACGAGATGGCGTCAGCGTAACATTCAGCCTTTTAGCAGGCTCCCGCACTTGCCTAAGCGATGCAACAAAGCGCAAACCAGAAACAGGCGCACCCTCCCCATCCGTCACAATGACGGTAACGTCGCGCCCATTGTTATCGCCGGAGATCTCAGAGAAAGCCCGCCAGCGGGGTTGTTCCTTCTGCAGGATCGTACGAGGCCTGCCTCGCAAGTGGGAAATGCTATAAGCGACGACAACCGAGAAACCGAGAACACCGACGACAAGCGCAGCGAATATCTTCGAATCATTGAAGACATTCTTGTGCAAAGATTGTTCAACCTTCGACGCCCGTGAGGGATCAACCGGTGGGACGGGTGAATCTCGGCCAGAGGTAGAGGATACAACATTATCGGAAGCAGCAAGGCCTTTTAGCGTCGCGTTTTTTGTATCAGCCGCTGGCGTCCCAGCCTCTACTGATGAAACCGAAATCGATTGTCCACGATTGAGTAAGGCAGTACGGGCATCAATCTTTGAAGCAACCGCGACAACACCCTCGGACACAAGCACCCGATCCCGGCCTTGGCCCACCTCAACTTCGAAAACAGTGCCCTTCACGACGGCTGCAAGAAGAGGGCTGTCAACGCTAAAGGAGCCCTTATTGCGCTCGCCGACTTTATAGCGCACGCGACCAAAATACTGGAAAAACTTCGTCTCTACCCCCTGTGACGAAACAGGGATGCGCACTCTGGAATTCGTGAGAACATTTAAGACGTCGCGGCCGTCTGAAAGCGTAGCGCGACCGTCCGCCCCCGTTGATAACAAAGCGCCGGCCGGAATGCTTTCGCCTACCTTGAGGCGACGGGCTTCCTTTGAAGGCTCTTGAACAGTGATAAAGCCGCGAGCTTCCAGGGCGCGCCATTCTCCGGCGCGCGCTTCCGGTCCGATAGAAAGGCCGGTGAGCAACACCAGTAAACACCAGCAAGCCAGCAACACCAGGAAACCCCAGAAAGCCGCCATCCTGCCCCTCAACTGAACACGACCCTCTGCCATTCCATTGCCCTCCATGCATTCACCCATAAGGTGCTTTGCTGGACGAAGGGTTTGGATCATTAGATCGAAAAGGTACTCCTTCGATAAAACGCTGGAGATTTTGATCCACAATGGATCGTACGACATCAGAACGAGAACCCTCGCCTGTCTTCATAAATCCCAGCAAGAATTCGCTGCGGTTCCTCTGATGTCTTGAAAATTCTTACCGCCCATACCGGCGCTCAGTAGAATGACGGTCATTTTGATAGAGTGATGGGCATTTTGATAGAGTGATGGGCATTTTGATAGAGTGATGGGAAGGTCGAGTTGATTGTTGCGAATGTGAAATGGGCGGCATTGAACATGCCAGCCTCCGTTCGCATCCGGGCCCGCATCCAGCAGGCGAAGAAGCGGTTTCACGCCAACGACAACATAAGCGACTCATTCAGCAACTTGCCCGGACGCCAGACAGGCTCCTCGATTTTTCGTGCATCGGCGAAAAGCGAGAAGCATACGAGCCGCGAGAGGTTCGTCGTATTTTTGCGGCCAATTACGAGCGGCGCTACGAGATTTCGAACGGCGCAATTTGCATTTTGCGCCTCTGGCGCTGCCGTGAAAACCGAAGTTTGGATCTCGATGAATAAGCGCCTGCCGGTTTCACAGACGCCAAGTGAGGCGTCTAGATAGGATCGGGAGAACTACGCACACATCAATAATATTCCCCGATCGGGAAGATTGATTCATCTAAAGCCGCAAGAGCCCGAAAGTTTCCCGATCGGTAAATTCCGCACGATGGAGACTGCCCGCCCAAGGCAGTGACCCCGAAGCGGAAGATGAGCCGCAAGGTGAGCAGAATTTACACCATGGTGATCCAGCGCCATGCCGACGGGCGGCTCCCCTTCGGAAACGAAGCCTCCGCGCGAGGCTTTGCGATTGGCTTCATCAGAGGCGCTTTCGGCGCACCCGCAAACATATCGAGCTGCCGAGGTGGAACTGGCGGAGACTTAAAGTGAGAGTTTCGCTTCACCCATCTCAGTTCTGATGCGGCCTTAAGAGGATACCCGAGCTGCAAGACGACTCTCAAGTTCCACGCAACAAAATCGCCCCCAACACACCGATCGCTCGAACCAAGCAACGATTGCGCGTCTCCAGCGCAGACGCCTCAATGAGACGGAAACTCAGTAACGGCAATATATTGCCTATTGGATAGATAAGGAATTCTTAGGCGGCCATATGTGTCCGCTTGTTGGCCTCACTTGCACTTCTCGATTAGCGGCCACATATTACCTATTATCATAAAAATATCAAATTAAACGGCAAAATATGGCCTATATTATAGACTTTGACATCGCAACCAGCGCTCAAATTGAGTCAGCGATCTGCGGTCGCCTAGAGAACATCCGCCTCTCCCGCAATCTGAGCCAAGCCGCCTTAGCGGAACAGTCTCAAATCTCTGTCCGGACGCTCCGCAGGCTCGAAAAAGGCGAAGGCGTATCGTTCGATACCTTCATCAGGGTCCTCATCGCGCTGCGCATCCAACAAAACCTTGAGGCCATCCTTCCAGACCCTGCGGTACGGCCAATCGAGCGGCTTGAAGCCGGCGGCCGCAAAAGGAAGCGCGCACGAGGACGCCGGGTAAAGGTGCAATCGGGCGCTTGGTCTTGGGCGGACGGTGGAAGCGACGATGATCAATGATGCACGCGTTCTACTTTGGGGCACATCAATCGGCGCCGTGACATGGCTTGAGGATCGCGAAGGCGCCGTTTTTCAATACGATCCCGACTTCGCCGGCAGCGGCATAGAAGTAGCGCCACTGGTGATGCCGCTGCGCGCGTTTCCATATGAATTTCCAGCGCTTGCGCGCGATACGTTCAAGGGCCTGCCGGGCCTATTGGCGGACTCGCTGCCAGACAAGTACGGCAATGCGCTCATTGACGCTTGGCTGGCCTTAGAAGGACGCACCGCAGCGAGCTTTCACGCCGTGGAGCGACTTTGCTACATCGGCAGCCGCGGCATGGGCGCCCTAGAGTTCGAGCCCGCAATGCAAGGACCACCTTCAAGTTCAAGGTCGCTCGAAGTCGCAAGACTCGTAGAGCTCGCCAATAAAGTGCTCGACGACCGCATGGGCCTTGGCGGCGTCTTTGCTGGCGCCGATGATCGCAAAGTGATCGAAGACATTCTCCGCGTCGGCACGTCCGCCGGCGGCGCCCGGGCCAAGGCGGTTCTCGCCTGGAACCCCAAGACAAATGAATTTAGATCTGGCCAGATCGATGCGGATCCCGCCTTCGAGCACTGGCTGATGAAGTTCGATGGCGTTGCGAACAACCGAGACCGCGAACTGACTGATCCAATGGGCTTTGGCAGGATCGAGTTTGCTTACTACCTCATGGCGACAGCCGCAGGCGTGGAAATGTCTGAATGCCGTCTTCATCACGAAGGCGGCCGCGCTCACTTCATGACGCAAAGGTTCGATCGCACCGCCACGGGCGGCAAGCGGCACATGCAATCCCTCGGCGCCATCGCGCACTATGACTACAATCAACCCGCGAGTTATGCCTACGAGCAAGCCATCAATGTTATTCGGCGCTTAGGCTTACCAGCGCACGACCTTGAGCAGCAAACCTTGCGGGCGCTATTCAATGTCATTGCGCGCAACCATGACGATCACGTCAAGAACATCGCATTCCTAATGAATCGCAATGGTCAGTGGCGTCTGTCGCCCGCGTTCGACATTTCTTACGCCTATGACCCAAACGGGGCCTGGACAAGTCAGCACCAAATGAGCGTCAACAATAAACGCGAAAACTTCGAGCGCGCCGATCTTCTCGCTTTGGCGAAGACCGCAGGCATTAAACACGCCCGCGCCGATGAAATGATGGAAAAGGTGCAAAAAGCGGTCTCCAATTGGGCCGCGTTCGCGAGTAGGGCTGGCGTTCCAGACGAGCGCGCGGCGCAAATCGCAAAGACTCACCGGAAATTCTGATCACGCCACCCGCATCACGAGAATGCATACGTGTAGAAATGCAGAGTGATAAATACCGCCAAGGCGGCTTTTATACGGAAACGCAGAAACAATTGCTCACCGATTGCGGCGACAAGGCCGGCGGCGACCGCCAGATTGACGCAGGTGATGGTGATCAAGTGTAGAAGTATGCATAAGATCTGTCATTTCGCATCCGTCGCGGCGGACGTCCGCCGGATCACCTCAGCAATCACGCCTCTTACGTCAGCCGCTGAATGAAACGTCTAAAGGACGACAAGCGCGCATTTCTATCAGATGCAGCGCAGGCGCAGACTGCAGTGGATTGGCTCCTCACCAGGAGCCCGCCGCTCGACAACATAAATCCGTCTAGTATGCGCGAAGCCCCAGATGTGCGCTCATCGGTTCGAAATCACGATCCTGATGCAACAGCTGATAGCCGCGCCGGATGCAGAACGCGCCGATGATGACATCAATGGTCTTGCGGGGCGTCCGGCCCGATGCGCGCAGCGCGCGATAAAGCCGCGCCGTCTCCACGGCCGGCTGATCGCCAAGCATCTCTTCTATTTGGAAGGCGCGCAGCGTTCCCTCGATTTGCGCCGCATGCCCTTCGTCGCGCGCGCCCTGCAGACACTCAAGCAAGATCAGATCGCCGACGATGATGTCGTTTGGATTGGTGATCGCCCGCAATTTCGTGACCGCTGCACTCGCTTCATTGCGGAAATGCGCGATCCAGACAGAGGTATCGACAATGATCACGTGTGCGCGTCGCCGTCGCGCCGCATTGCTTCGAGATCACCGTCCCAGCCGATCCCGGCACTCGCCCAAATGGCCTCACGCCGCCGCTTCTGACTGACCAATTGGCGCAGCGCCTCCTCCACCGTCGCCCGCTTGGTCGCCAAACCGGTCGCAGCCATCGCCTCGTGGAGGAGTTCGTCGTCAATTTCGATATTGGTCCGCATGGCCGGGCTCTATGTGTATAATGCACTAGAAATATACACATCCGCGAACAAGACAAGCGGTTTGTCTATGATTTGTTCTCCGAGACCCCCCTGAGCCAGCACCTCCAAGCTCGCCCACGCCGTCGCCATGACCGCCCGGCCGGCGGGCCGCGCAAGGAGAAAATCGTCTCCCCGCAGGGGGATGGATGGAGACGCCCGAATTAACGCAGCGCGATCTTGCGCCGTCCAGCGACCAGGGCCGGACGCCTTGACATTCCGTACAGCGCCGTACAGCATGCGGCATGTCTATGGCACGAAAAGGCGCCGAAGAGGCGCGCAATCAACTCCCGGAGCTCTTGGACGCCGCAGAAAGCGGCAGGGCCACGATCATTACACGCCACGGACGCCCGGTGGCCGTGCTTGCGCCACTTGGCGATCTCGTCGCAAACGACGCGCAGGCCTCGCTCCTGGCGCTTGAAGGTTCAGGACCCGGCCTGTGGGGCAAGGACAGCGCCAAGGATCTGGACGCCCAACGTGACGAATGGACCCGATAAACCTCTCCGCGTTGCCGCGTCCGGCGCTGCTCTTCGTCGACACCAATCCGATCCTCTATTGGCTTGAGCGCCATCCATCGTTCGCCGATCGCTTCCGGCCGCTCTTTGAGGGCCACAGCGCCGGCGACTTCCGATTTGCGACCTCCACGATCACCATCGCAGAAGTGCTTGCAGGACCGCTGCGCGCAGGCGACGAAACACTGACGGCGCGCTATCGCGCCATCCTTGAAAGCTGGCGCGTCGTCGATCTGACAGCAGACATCGCCGAGAGCGCTGCGCGTCTTCGCGCCAGTTTACGGATGAAACTGCCAGACGCCGTCCAGGCCGCCAGCGCACTGGCGATAAACGCCGACGCGCTGGTCACGCACGACCGCGATTTTCAGCGGGTCACTTCACTGCGAATCATCGCCTGACGCGTACGCACCTGCGGTCCACGCCGTCGCCATGACCGCCCAGCCGGCGGACGCAAAGCCGGCGGACGCAAATACATTCGGTCTTCATGCTCTCCGCTGGGTCGAAATGATTTTGGGCCCATCGCCGAGCTCCAGCGCATTGACGCGGATGAGCCCGGTCAGGCCTTCGCAGAGAATGGCCCGCTCAATCATGGGGCAGGATTAGAGCCCTTGCGTTTCACTGGTGGCCGCCGACAATTATCATGAGCGCCGACAATGAGAATGAGCGGCCACTCACTGCGCAAGAGATCCACTAGGGAGGCTGACACGTCCATTCATCCCTGATCTTTCGCAATTGACTGTTTAGCCTGGTCGGAATCTGTGCTTGGCCTGGATCGGATTGACCGCTCAGCTTGAATCGGAATCGCTGTTCAGCTTCGTCGGTATGCGCAACGATCGCAGCTTCTATCGTCGAGCGTCTGGAGGACGCCCGGCAGGCGCGTCAAAAAACAAAGCAAGACCAAAAAATGCAAAATGCCCGTAAAAGATCGATGCGCAGGCAAGCTTAAGTCTTGGAGCGGGCAGCGGGAATCGAACCCACACGAGAAGCTTGGAGGCCGCGCGGTCAGCCCACAAGAACAGAGACTTACGAGTAAAACGGCCCACTCTCTTATACAATAAAATCAGATACTTAGCGCGGACCTGTAAAACGAAACGGCGCCAACGACAGCACAGCCGAGACACTATGGTTTTTTGCGTTTCTCCACTTTCGCTTGTAGAAAAGGTCGACGCGATGGCTTCGCGGCGTGAACAGTCGCGTTGCGGGGTGATGAATCAGCAGGCCCTCACCGTTGGGTCGATCAGGAAGAGGAGCGTCATCGCATGATGCTCGAAGCCCAGGCAATAGCCCAGAATAACCATAAAACATTGAATAATATTAGGTAAGCGACCACTTCGACGGTCATTCCCTGACTGTGCGGCCGTCAAAAGACTGCGCTTCTGATTTTATTGGGAAACCATCGAAGAGATATTCCAGCGGCTTCGGAATCTATCTTGGTCATTCGACACTTTGACCCGTTTTCTGACTGTCCAGCGCCAGCAAGACTGTAGGATCTATGAGAATTGTAGTCTTCGTGCTACATATTTGAATAATCTGTAGTGCGAAGGCGGCAATGCCAACTCCTCATACCCCTCCAGCGGCTGTACGTCGAACCTTGCGGAAGCTAGGGGCGGACATCCAAGATGCCCGCCGCCGCCGCAAACTACCGATGGCGGTCGTGGCGGAGCGCGCCTTTACCTCCCGCTCGACCCTGCAAAAGGTCGAAGCTGGCGACGCCAATGTCAGCATCGGCATCTATGCCAGCGTCCTTCAAGCCCTCGGTTTGCTTGAAGGGCTAGGCCAAGTCGCCGACATCGGCAACGACAGCGTCGGACGGGCGTTGGCCAGCGCCGATCTGCCCAAGCACGTTCATCTCAAGCGGCCAGCCCGATCGTCCCAAGATGCCTGACTTCGAGGCCCATATCGATCTGCACGGTCACACGCGCGCGATCGGCTTGGCCAGGAGCAATCGCGTCCGCGGCGCGGAGACCGTTCTTTTCGAATACGACCGTGCATGGCTGGCGGATCCGGATCGCTTTTCGCTGGAGCCGGCGCTTGCGTTGACGCGCGGGACCTTCGCCCCCCCTGCCGGCCTCGTAACATTTGGCTCAATCGGCGACTCAGCCCCGGACACCTGGGGTCGTCGATTGATGCAGCGCACCGAGCGTCGACTTGCCGAACGCGAGAACCGCGCTGTCCGCACGCTCGCGGAAAGCGACTACCTGCTCGGGGTCGCAGATGAGACGCGACTGGGCGCGCTCCGGTTTCGCTGGGTGGGTGATGAGATCTTCCAGGCGCCGATCAGGGCAGGCGTACCGGCCCTGATCGAACTCGGCCGTCTGCTTCAGATCACCGAGCGGATCCTGCGGGACGAAGAAACGGACGAAGATCTTCAGCTCATCTTCGCGCCGGGCTCATCTCTCGGCGGTGCGCGGCCGAAGTCGTCGGTCATTGATCACCATGGCCATCTCTCCATCGCCAAGTTTCCGAAAGAGACCGATGAATACAGCATCGAAACCTGGGAGGAGATCGCGCTGCGGCTGGCCAACAAGGCCGGCATCGCGACCCCGCAACACCAACTGATCGAGGTTGCCGGAAAGAAGGTGATGCTATCGCGACGCTTCGATCGCAATGGCCCGATCCGCATCCCATTCCTCTCCGCGATGGCGATGATGAACGCTAAGGATGGCGACCGCGCCAGCTATCCTGAAATCGTCGATGCACTCGTCCAGCATGGCGCCCAGGGAAAGACAGACGCCCACGCGCTTTATCGGCGTGTCGTCTTCAATGTGTTGATCTCCAATGTCGACGATCACCTACGCAACCACGGTTTCCTATGGTTCAGCAAGGCCGGATGGTCGCTCTCGCCTGCTTTCGACCTCAACCCAACGCCGACAGATCTGAAGGCGCGTGTGCTCTCCACCAACATCGACCTCGACGAGAGCACCTGCTCACTCGATCTCCTGGAGAAGGCATCGGAATATTACGCGCTCACATTGGCGCAGGCCCGCGCGATCATCAAAGAAGTCGCGATCGTGACAGCGACCTGGCGCGATGCGGCGAAGGCTGTCGGCGCACGTCCGGTTGAGACAACCCGGATGGCCAGCGCCTTCGAGCATGACGATCTCAAAAGAGCGCTGGCGCTGTGACGAGGACATTTCTACACAGTCTCAAGCCGAAATCGCTGCCGCTTGATCCGTGAGGCCATCGCCAAGATTCGGCAATCGCTCCCGGCGCCATAACTGAGCAAAGGCATTTGCACGACTGCCGGAGCACGTTCGAGACGGAGCTTCTTCTCGCGTGCCCCACGGATGACGAAGCGGCGGCAATCCTGGGCCGGCAGACGTCGCGCGTCAAAGACATCCGCAGCAGATATGTCGACGACAAGACGATCGCCGCTTCTATCGTTGAGCGCCTGCAAGACGCCAGTCAGTCGCGTCAAAAAACGAAGCAAGACCAGAAAATGTAAAATGCCTTTAAAGGATCGATGCGAAGGCAAGCTAAGCCTTGGAGCGGGCAGTGGGAATCGAACCCACACGAGAAGCTTGGGAAGCTTCCAGGCTACCACTACATCATGCCCGCACAGTCTTCAGATAGGCGCCCAAGGTCGAATAGGTCAAGCGACCGTTCCTTCCGTCCACGCTTTCGCAGGATGCTGTGCACAAGGTATGGTTTCTAAGTCACCGGCGGCGAATTCGGCGCGGGCGCGCTGGGCGCGCGGCGTAGGTTCGCCCCTTGAGGGCGAGTTGTTCGGCGTACCGGTAGGCGGCTCTATAACGTCTGGCGCGCGGGTGTTTTGCGTGTTCGGCGGCGCGTCACGGCTCCAATATCAAGCGGCCAAGACCAATATTGCGCAAAACGCCGCGGATATTGCGTATTTCATGGGTGATCTTTTCGTGGCCACTCAGTTTGTTCGCGCAACAGACGGCGTCGAACGCCATTCCCGACGCAGCGCGAGTCCAGTTTGTCCGTCCCGTCCTGCAAGCCTTCACCCCGCACATAATGTGCGCGGGACCGCAGGCGCATGAGTCTTGAGCCTCACCCCCCTCTCCGCTTAAGTCCACTTATGGATCTTGTTTTCTCCCAACAGCCCAACACCATTTTCGACGTCATGTCCGGCCTCGCCCGCCAGCTTGGCGCGATCAATCTGGGCCAGGGTTTCCCGGACTCGGACGGCCCCGAGGACATCCGAGCCGAGGCGGCGCGCGCCTTGATGGAAAATTCCAATCAATATCCGCCGATGACGGGCCTGCCGGAATTGCGCGCCGCCATCGCCGAGCATTACGGGCGCTTTCAGGGCCTCAATCTCGACGCCATGACAGAGACCTTCGTCACCTCCGGCGCCACCGAAGCGCTGGCCGCCGCGATCATGGGGCTGGTGGCGCCGGGCGATGAGGTGATCCTGATCCAGCCGCTCTATGACGCCTATCTGCCGCTGGTGCTGAAGGCGGGCGGAATCCCGAAATTCGTGCGCCAGGTTCCCCCGGAATGGCGCATCACCCGCGATGCGCTGGAGACGGCCTGTTCGCCGAACACAAAATTCCTGGTCTTCAACAATCCGCAAAACCCGACGGGCCGGAACTTCAGCTATGATGAGCTGAAAGTCGTTGTGGACTTCTGCGTGGCCCACGATCTGATCGCGATCAGCGACGAGGTCTGGGAGCACGTGACCTTCGACGGCGGCGCCTTCACGTCGCTGCTGGCGATGCCGGGCATGCGAGAGCGCTGCGTGAAGATCGGCTCGGCGGGCAAGATGTTTTCGCTCACCGGTTGGAAGATCGGTCTGGTGTGCGCGGCGGCCCCGCTCATGAATGCAGCGTTGAAGGCGCACCAATTTCTTACCTTCACCACGCCGCCAAACTTGCAGCGCGCCGTCGCCTATGGATTGAGCAAGGACGCTGGTTATTTTTCGGCCCTGCGCGACGGGCTTCAACACGGCCGCGATCGTTTGGGTGCGGGGCTGAAGTCCATCGGGTTTGCGGTGCTGCCATCGGAAGGCGCCTACTTCCTTGGCGTCGATCTGGAGGGCTCCAGCATCTCCATGGCGGATAAGGATTTTTGCCTGACTTTGGTGCAGGAATTCGGCGTGGCGTCGATCCCCTTTTCGGCCTTTTACGCCGCCGATCCGGTGTCATCCGTCGTGCGGTTTTGCTTCGCGAAATCCGACGCGACCTTGGATCAGGCGCTGGAAAAATTGGCCAAGGCCAAAGCGATTTTGCGCTGACTTTCGGGCGCCGTAAAAAGGTGCATTCCGCCCAGAGAAACGGCGCCGAGCAAGATAGAGGCGCCGCCGCGCACAATCACGATGCACCAAAATCGGGCCTTCGCTAGACGAAGCTCAAGACTGCGCGCGCGGCGCGGCGAACATTTTTGATAGGGTATTGAGGCGTATTATGGCGGAGACCAAGAGCGAACTCGTCGTGTTGCACGATCGGCGCGATCGTCTGGAGGCCAATAGGCTGGTGCGCAAGCTTGAGACCGCAGGGTATCGCGTTGCGCTCAAGGACAGCCCGCTCGGCAGCCGCCGCCAGCACGCCGATGCGCCGACCGTCCTTTTGTGGTCGCGCAATGCCGGCGCCCGCAACCTACGCGCCGTGCTCAACGATGAAAGCGCGGTGATCGCCAGGCTCGATGGCCGCGCCGCGCCTTTCGGGGAAGCGACCGTGACAGATCTACGCGGCTGGCGCGGGCAAGATCGCCATCACGGCTGGAAGATCCTGCTGGAGGCCGTCGGCCCCGCGACTCCGCCAGTCAAAGCTGCCGCTGCGGCGTCCGCCTCGGCCGCAGCGGCAAAATCGGTCAAATTGAAATCCGCGCCGGCGCCGAAAGCTGAAATCATCGAAAACGCGCCAAAGAAAAAAGGCGGCAAAGGTGTTCTGATCGGCGTATTGGGCGCAATCGCAGTCGCCGCCATCGGCTGGATCGTCGCGCTTTACGTCCTTTAAGGTCGCTTAGTTCGGAAGGCGCTGTTGCCCGCCGGTCGGAACACCGGCGAGGTTCACCGCGTGCACGATCAAGACGAGCAGGCAGCCCGCTAAAAGCGCCTGAATAGCCAGCCAAGGCATCATGCGAACTTTCGTTGGATTGGACGGCTGCGCCCGCCGCCACCCCGCAAAGGCGTAAAGGCCTATGGCCACTGCGATTAACGATAGCGTGAGCGTCCAACCCAAAACTGCACCCCGATTAGGCTTTGACCAATTCGCCCTTCAGCGCCTGATCGATCAGGGCCGCGGTTTGCTGCACGCCAAAGATTGCGGCGAAGGATCCGAAACGCGGGCCTTGGCTTTGGCCCAGCAGCACTTCGTAGAGCGCCTTGAACCAGTCACGCAAATTTTCGAAGCCGTGCGTCTTGCCGATTTCGAAAGCGAGCGTTTGCAGCGAATCCGCGTCTTGAGCGCCCGCATCCAGCGCGTTCAATTGCGTGCGGAAGTCTTCCATCGCCTTGCGCTCTTGCTCGCTCGGCGCGCGGAATTGCTTCGTGGGGAGCACGAAGTCTTCATAATAGGCCAGCGCGTAGCCGACGAGTTTATCCAAAAGCGGCGCGCTCTGCGGCGAGGCGCCCGGCGCGTATTTAGAGATGAAGCTCCAGAGCTGATCCTTGGTTTGGGCGTTGGCGGCCGAAACCAGATTCAGCAAGAGCGCGAAGGAAACGGGAGAGCCCGCCGATGGCGGATTGCCCGAATGAATATGCCAGACCGGGTTCTCGATCTTTTTGTCCGGCGTCTCGCGCGAGAACGCGTCGAGAAACGCCAGATATTCATCGACCGCCTTCGGTATGACGTCAAAATAGAGCCGCTTCGCGGTGCGCGGCTTTTGGAACATATAGAGCGACAGGCTCTCCGGCGTTGCATAGCGCAGCCAATCTTCGACCGAGATGCCATTGCCTTTAGTCTTTGAGATCTTCTCGCCTTTGTCGTCGAGGAACAGCTCGTAGCAATATTGAACCGGCGGCTCGGCGCCCAACACACGGCAGATCTTGGAATAGACGGCGCCGTTGGTCTGGTGATCCTTGCCGTACATTTCAAAATCCACGCCGAGCGCCGCCCAACGCATGCCGAAATCCGGCTTCCATTGCAGCTTGGTTTTACCGCCGGTAATCGTCGTCGTAACCTCTTCGCCGTCTTCATCGTCGAAGGTGATCGTGCCGGCCTTGGCGTCGACCTTCTTCATAGGCACGTAGAGCACACGGCCGGACTTCGGCGAGATCGGCAGGAAGGGGCTGTAGGTCTGGCGGCGTTCCTCGCCGAGCGTCGGCAGCATCACCTCCATGATGGCGTCGAACTTTCCAAGCGCGCGCAACAGCGCATCATCATAAGCGCCGCCGCGATAGAGATCGGTGGCCGACAAGAATTCGTACTCGAAGCCGAAACCGTCAAGAAAGGCGCGCAGCCGCGCATTGTTGTGACGGCCGAAACTGTCATGCGTGCCGAACGGATCGGGCACATCCGTCAGCGGCATCTGCAAATATGGCTCAAGCTTTTCCGGATTCGGGACGTTGCCAGGGATTTTGCGCATACCGTCCATGTCGTCGGAGACGCAGATCAGCTTCGTTGGAATCTTGTCGCCGGTGAGCTCGCGAAAGGCGTGGCGCACCATGGTGGTGCGAACAACCTCCCCAAAGGTGCCGATGTGCGGCAAGCCGGAGGGTCCGTAGCCCGTTTCGAAGATCACCGGGCCTGATTTCTTGGACTTTTCCACCCGCTGCAGGAGCAATTTGGCTTGCTCAAATGGCCACGCTTTCGCGGATTGGGCGAGCAGGCTAGAGGGTGCAGCATCTATTGGCATGGTTCGGTCTCAAACGTCACATATTTGATCTAAAGGCGAGCGGTCTTGTCGGGGGTCGGGAAAGTCTGGCGCTTTAGCAAGCCTGCAACCAAAGCGCACCTTTAAAGCAAGTTTGGACCATTGAACCGGCTATGACGCCGATCCCGGCAAGGGAGAGCATTATCCGCCGCTAACAAAAACGCCTCAGGGAGAGGGAAACGCCCAATGCGCAGCTTGATCTTGTTCCGCCACGCCAAGGCAGAACCTGCAGAGCACTTTGCCCGCGACATGGACCGCCCCCTGGCGCCCCGCGGCTTGCAGGATGCCGCCGCGGTGACGGGTCAATTGGTGGAATCTGGCCTCGGGGTCGATCTCGCGCTGGTCTCGCCCGCCCAGCGCACGCAAGAGACATGGTTCGTCATTGCGCCTCAATTCGAGGGCTCCACCATGAAGACAGTGCCGGCGCTGTATGAAGCCGATGCCAACGGCATTTGGAAAATACTGCACGAGCATGGCGGCGAGGCGGCGCGCTTGGCGGTCGTGGGCCACAATCCCTTTTTGCAGGATTTGGCGATTCAGATTTTGAAGCACTGCAAGGATCAGCGTGCGAAAGACGTGAAGAGGGCGCTCAATCATTTGCCGACGTCGGGCGCTGTGGCGTTCGAATTTCCAGATGGACCGCTGAAGATGAATCAAGCCGCGTGCCTAGGCTTTTGGCAGCCCTGAACGGGTCTGCAATTTTGATCCGCGGTTGTGAATTCGCGTGACGACAAAACCTTCCCAAAACCAGAAACGCCAATACTGAGCCGAAAAACACGCCCCCAGAATGGGGCCTTCTTCAAGGACTTTGATCGACGACGCGTCGCGTCGCAAAGCGGCGGACACAACATGCGCCGGCGCGCTGAAGGGTTCGACCCCTTATCTGAAAACGCGCCGCGTCTTTCTCCAGCGACCGAGCGCGGATTCACCCGCGAAGCGGCGCCGATCAACAAGGTCAAACAACGCCACCGCGGCGAATACTTATCAGACGCTCCTTATCTTACGCACCTTATCATACGCGCCTTGCAAATCGCTGAGACTAAAGGCGGACGGCGGGGCCATGATCATCAAAACCACACGCCTGGCCGCTGCAATTTATGAAACGGACACAAAGAAGGCTTCCATCCCCTAGAACTTTTTTGGCGCCTGCTTATGCAAAGGCAGTGGCTGACTAAAGGCCGCGCGATATTTATTTTAACTGGATGCAGCGCATTCGAACGCAACTTCAAATCCATAAGCCAAGGCGAATTTGATAGCGGTCTATAAAAAATTCAAAATCGACTTCAAAGTCATCAAAGCTTCGCCGAATTGTAAACGTCTTATTAAATTGCCCCCTTATCCGCCACTGCGTGTCGATCAGTCGGCGGAGCGTTTCGTGTCACGCCCGCCCATTCTATGCATGAAACCGGTGGGGGTTACAGTGACAAGTAAACGGTTGATAGGCGGCTTCGCCTTGACAGCTCTTTCGTTTGCGTTCAGCGGCGGTAACGCCCTTGCACAATCGACGGGTTCGCAAGACTTC
>Ga0247843_1002951_pt1 | contig 29172 bp, 8 predicted proteins | sample LaCruzMarch2017__FD_192420 | JGI IMG/M metagenome (GOLD analysis project Ga0247843, IMG submission 192420) | Freshwater microbial communities from meromictic Lake La Cruz, Castile-La Mancha, Spain - LaCruzMarch2017_8m | ecosystem: Environmental > Aquatic > Freshwater > Lake | place: Spain... | reverse complement strand
CCGTATCGTGCTCAATCTGCTCAAAATCGATCAATCCGATACCCGCAGCCTGCCTAAGAAACGTCGCCGCGCCATGCTCGACTCCGCCTACCGCGATTCCTTGCTCTCCCTAGCTTGATCGCCGTGGGCTGGCTCCTGTGATTTGATGATGGCGGAACATACAAGCGGCGGAACGTGTCCGCCGATGTCCATGGAAAGCCAATGGTTCGTGCATCTGCTCATCTCATAGGCAGCTCATGGACATCGGCGAACACCCGGCTTCGCTCTGCGAGCTACGACGGGCAGGCTGTTTCGCCGCTGCTCCTTGCGCCATGATATCAAACCGTGCATCCCTTAAATTTACGCCAATGGGCAAACGGTCATAACCTACATAATTTCAGTATGGTTGTGAAAATATTTGCCATTCTTTTCGGTTTATGAGGGCAGGATGATTGGATATCGTACCGCGTCTATTCGCACTGATTATCGCCTTCATCGATATCAAACCCATTATGAAATCATTGCAAAATACCAACGGGTAAGGTATTCGCACGTCTGTTAGGCACTCCATAGTCATCCATTTCAACGACGCATGATTCACAAGCAAATCCATTGGTTAAGGGGTCTTTCGATTGGCTGGCTCATCACCACATCCGCCTTTGCCGCCCCGCCCGACTTGACGCAGCCGGGGGTCATCGCCGGCATCAACCGGTCGGAGACCTACAATCTGGGCGCCACCGGCATGCGTGGATGGATCGCGATCAGCAGCAATGGTGGTGGTGATACCGGCCTGATCACTGATCAAAGCCGCCAGATCCTGGTGACTCACTGCGAGTATCCCGCCAACGAGGTGCTTGCCGTGGATGACGTCATTCTCGGCGCAATGGCTGCCAATACTGGCACCGTGCCGGATTTCACGAGCGACTGCCGCAAGGCCTTTGCCACTGCCATCGCCGATGCGGAAAAAACCGGAGCGGGCACTTTGCGGGTTAGACGTTGGCGCGACGGAGCCATCACGAATCAGAACATCCCCATCACCATTCTGGGCAACTACAACGCCACCGCTCCCTTCAATAGTTGTCCGAAATCCACAGCCATCCTCAACAACGTGCGCAACAAGATGGTCGCGGATCTCCTTGCCGACCCGATTTATCTCGGGGCCGGCTTCGGTGGTGCATGCAGTGGGCTTGCTCTGCTCTCCGGTGTCAAGCCGGGCGACCCGGACTACGAAGCGGTCCGGATCCGCCTGGAAACCTTCGCCCGAGCCCAAGCTACAAGAGGTGCGGTGGGCGAGGGCATCATCATTTGGGAATGGTCTTATATGCTGACCTTTCTCTCGGAGTATTACCTGCTGACCACTGACGCACAGGTGGTGCCGGGCATTCTGAATTTCACTCTGGCACTTTCGAAGGCTCAGAGTTACTACGGCACTTTCGGCCACGAGCGTTGCGTTATTTGGGATGACAGAGGCAGGCTCGCCTCACAATTCTATGGGCCTGTGAATGCCGTGGGCGGCACGGCGATGATTGCCCTGGCCTTGGGTAGAAAAGCGCTGGTCGCCGCCGGTCAGGCCATCGCCCCGGAAATCGATGCCGCCATCAACCGCGGCACCGGGTTCTTTGCCTTTTGTGCGTATAAGGGCTCCATCCCCTACGGCGAACATGCGCCGGCCGCCGCCAACCACGCCTCCAATGGCAAGGATGCGATGGTTGCGGTTTTCTTCAGCCTGCTGCCGGGTCGCGAGATGGAAACCGAATACTTCAGTCGCATGTCAATCGCAGGATGGATCGGCCGCGAATATGGGCATACCGGCCAGGGTTTGAGTTATTATTGGACAGCACTGGGTGCCCTGATGGGTGGGCCGGATGCCGCCAGCGAACACCTCAAGCAAGTCCGTTGGCACCTCGACCTATCGCGGCGCACCGATGGCTCTTTTGCCTACGATGGCCGGGAGCAATTCGGCCCCGGCACCACTTCGGGTAATACCTATCTGGGTGCATCGGGTTACGACGGCATGACAGCCAATGCCACGTATCTGCTCACCTACAGCATGCCGCTCAAACGCCTTTGGATCACCGGCAAAAACGCCGATCCGGCCCACACGCTCGACAGCACGAAAATTGCCAATGCCGTCGCCGCCGGATCACACCGGCTTGTGGTTGCCGACAAAACCACCGCCGCACTCTTTGCAGACCTTGGCGAGTATGATCCCTGCGTCCGCTACTACGCCGCCAAAGAACTCGCAACTCGCTCGCTCTCGGGATCAGACCTCACCGACCTCCGCGATCTTCTCACCAGTCTGGATCCCAAGTTGCGCCAGAGTGCGTGCCAGGTTCTGGGCTTGCTCCAGGATGCCACGGCTCTGCCTACCATCGTCGGCATGTTGAATGATAGCGATGTATGGGTTCGCTACAAAGCCGCCGAAGCCATCGGCTCGTATACATTCACCCAAGCACAGGCTGACTCCCATTTGGTGGCAATATTGAATACCTTCATCAACCACGCCACCGATGATCCCAGCGTGATTGATTGGAATGATCCTATCGAAATGAGCAACGGCAAACTCTCCCATGTTCTCTTTGGAAATGCCGTGGATGGATACAATCATTTGGCCCCATACACCTTCCATGCGAACAAACCGAGCCCCCTCTACGATGCAATCCGCGTCGGCTTGCGCCAACCGGACTCCCACCCACGCTTGGGAGTGCTTAGCTTTGTAAGAAATCGCCTCGGTGTGGCCGATGCCCAGGCACTCTATCCGGAGCTTGCGGACACGGTCAAATACGAGCCCCCCGCCGACCGCATGTGGGGAGCCGATTGCCGGGCCGAGGCCATCAAATTCATAACCGCCATGAACATCACCGAGGGCATTCCCCTTGCCCTCGAATTGTTAGAAAATCAAGGATATGGCTCGGGGGCAAACTCATTCCAAACCCCGGCATTTAACGGCATCGCCTCCTACGGTGATGCCGCCCGCTACACTCTTCCCATACTGAGAGACTTTCTGAAGAACCCGATCAATGGAATCACCAACGCCATCGCCACGATCGAAAACGCCGTCACCGCACCTACTCAGGCACCAGGTTTTTGCGTTGCTAACAACCAGGTCGTCACCACCACCGGTGCGAAGGCGATCACCCTCGGCGGATCCTCTACGCGCGGGGCAATTTCGTTCCTCAATGTGACGCAGCCCGCGCATGGCACTCTCAGCGGTATCGCGCCAGATCTCACCTACACCCCTCAAGTCGGCTACATCGGCCCGGACCAATTCACTTTTCAAACAAAGGACGCGCTCACCACTTCCGCCATCGCCACCGTAGGCATCGTTGTCGGTCCCTCCGGCAATGGCATTGCAGCCGAATACTTTAACAACGCGAATTTCACCAGTTCCGTGCTCACCCGCACCGATCCGCAGATCAACTTTGACTGGGGCGCGAACTCACCGCATGCCTCGATCAGTCCGGATACCTTCAGCACGCGTTGGAGCGGAGCCCTTCTCGTCCCGGAATCCACCTTCTACACATTCTCCGCCCTCACCAGTGATGGCGTCCGCCTTTACCTCAATGGCCAGATGATCGTTGATCGATTCACCGATCAAAACAGCCGCTGGACCGATAGCGCCCCAATTTCCCTGACCGCAGGACAAATGGTGAATATCACCATGGAATACTACGAAAACACCGGGAACGCCGTTGCCAAGTTGAAATGGATAGGTCCGGGATTCGCTGGGCGGAATGGTGACTTTATCCCGCAGGTTTATCTCTTTGACGGCAGCGGCATCGCCAACCGACCATGTTATGCCTTTGGACAAAATCTTAGCACCACCCGTAACACGGCGCTGCCGCTCACCCTCGGTGGCAGCAGTGGCAGCGGTGGGACGCTCAGCTATCACATCCTCAGCCCACCAGCCAACGGGACCCTGAGCGGCATGGCACCGAATCTGACTTACACGCCGAACAACAACTTCGCAGGCACGGATACCTTCACCTTCCTCGTCAACAACGGCATCGGCAATTCACAGCCCGCCACGATACGGATCAACGTTGAAAGCGGTTCACTCACTTCGCTTATCTGGGCCAGCGCCGCCGATGGCAACTGGAACGATGCCGCGCGCTGGACGCCATCCGCCCCCGCGGCTGCGGGACAAGCGAACTACGCCGTCCATTTTTCCCCGACCGGCACCTACACCGCCATACATAACCTCAACAGCGGCTTCCTGCTCAATCAGCTCCATTTTTCAGGGAGCATCACCCTCGCCGGCGCCCAGAGCATCGCCTTCAGTGCAAATGGCGGCACCATGCCACGATTGATGCAAAACAGCTCTGGAACGGTGCTCATCAATCCGCCGCTCACGCTACAGAGCACAGTCACTCTTGCAGGAAACGGCAACGGCCAAGTCACCTTCGCGGGCATCGTATCCGGCGCAGGCGGCATCATCAAAGACGCGGCCGGCACTCTACGGATCAGCCAGAACAACAATACCTACAGCGGTGGCACCACGCTCAGTGCGGGACGTGTCATCATGCCCGCAGGCCCTGGCAGCACCACATACGCTCTGGGCACCGGTCCCATCACTCTGAATTCCGGCGCAATCCTTGAATTGGATCAATCCAAGCTCACAAACGTCATGAATCTCAATGGTGGCACCATCATGGGCGGCAATAGTTTTACGTCCACCTTGAGCGGCCCCGTGACTCTCAACAACACCACTACGATCAATTTGGATGACACGGGCGGATTTGAAATCACCGGTCCCATCAGCGGCAGCGGCGGCTTCACCTCCACTCACTCCTACTGGAAATTGTCCGGATCTAACAGCTGCACTGGTTCCACTACGATCCAAAACGGATGGATCGCCTACCAAAGCGCGGCATCTGTCGCCCCGGGGCCACTCGTCATCACCAGTCCCGGCAAGGCGAATTTGAACTTTTCGGGAGATCGTGTCATTGCCTCGCTCACCCTCGGCGGCGTGGTGATGAGTCCCGGCACCTACGGATCATCGAACCAAGCCACGTATTTCACCGGCACTGGCACAGTCACCGTGCTGCCGCCCACCACCACCGCACTTTCCCTAACAGTCGGCAGTTCTCCTGCCAATCCCGGCACACCGCTCACATATGCGGCAACAGTCACCGGCGCATCGCCCACGGGAGACGTGCAGTTTTACTCCGGCACCACACTCCTAGGCACCAGCGCGTTGAACGGATCCTTTCAGGCCACCTTCACCACCAGCCAACTCGCCATTGGTTACCACGACATCTCCGCCCGTTATGTCGGCAACGCCTCCAACACAACCAGCACCTCTTCTGCCCTGGTCGTGCGTATCAACAGCGCACCGGTCGCGGCTCCCACCAATCTAACCGCAACCCCGGTAAGCAATCGCATCGACCTGAGTTGGTCGCCTTCCGCTGGTGCGTCCAGTTACTATGTCATGCGATCCCTGAGCGCAGGCGGTCCCTACACAGTGATTGGAAATCCCACCGCCACCACGTTTGTGGATACACCCGTGACGAATGGCATTTCCTATTTCTACTTGGTTTCCGCCGTGAATTCTGCCGGAGAAAGCGAGGACTCCAATCTGGCCACCGCCTCGCCCGGACTTGCGGCGAGCACCACAAGTTTATCGGTTCCACCGATTTCCACCGGCCCCCACGGCACCTCGGTGATTCTCACCGCAACCGTCAACGTCACGGGCGGCCCGGCCACCGGAACCGTGAAGTTTCTGAGCGGCTCCACCCTGATCGGCATCGGAACCTTGAGTTCAGGCACGGCATCATTCTCGACAAGTTCGCTCCCCGTCGCCATCCATTCGATCACCGCAGCCTACGAGGGGAATGGAAGCTTCGGAGCAAGTATCTCGGCACCCTCTACCTATCAAGTTACCGTTTTGTCCCAAACCATCACCTTTCCGTTGATCGGGGAGGTTAATCTCAAATCCCCGCCCTTCGCCCTCCCCGCCACGGCGAGTTCAGGACTGAGCATTTCCTACACCAGTTCGAATCCCTATGTGGCCACCATTTCAGGAAACACAGTCACATTACTCACGCAGGGCAGCACCACCATCACCGCATACCAAGTCGGGAACACAACCTATCTCGCAGCAACCCCCATAGCGCGAACTCTCACAGTGATCGATACGAATATCGCCCCCGTCGTCAACGCCGGCCCGGATCAGGTGGCTTTCCTCACCAATGTCCCATGGTCTCCTCTCACGCTCACTCCCCAACTCTGGCTCGACGCCGCCGATGCTGCGACCCTCACCACCAATGACACCAACGTCAGCCAATGGGCGGACAAAAGCGGCTTCGGCCGCCACGCCACGGCTTCCGGCACCGCCCAACCCGCCGTCAACGCCGCCGGCCTCAATGGCAAAAGCGTGATCACACTCGATGGCAGCTCCGATGAACTTGCTGTTAATCTCGATTTCCTCGCAGGGGTTTCCCACTCAGCATTCGTGGTCACCAAACCGACTTCTTACAGCAATATCTACGGTGCCGCCAACGGAGGAGCGGGTTCTAGCAGTCTTCACGTCGGTTTCAGCGGCGGCAGCAGCTACCGCATGAACTACTGGGGAGATGACTACTACCCCGCAATCACCTCCAACTTCCTTCCCGCCTCCGCCAATATCATGAACTTCGTCTGGACCTCCGGTCTCAGCAAACAAGTCCTCGCCAACGGAAAATCCGAAGGTGCCAATGCCTCTGCCGGCGTGATCGGCACCATGGCGGGTGGGGGGCGCATCGGAAACGCAGTCGGCCATGGTTTTTACGGCGGTGACATCGCGGAAATCATCTTTGTTACCGGCACTGTCACTACCGCCGACCGCGAGCGCATGGAAGGCTACCTCGCCCACAAATGGGGCCTTACCGCACAGCTTCCTGAAGCGCATCCCTACAAAAACTCCGTGCCGCTAGCTCTCTCCAAGATCGCCAACCTCAATGGCGACATCGTCGACGCCGATAACGATCCACTCACCATCACCTGGAGCGTGATCAGTAGCCCGGCTCCCGTCACTTTCGGGGATACCGGTGCCATGGACACCACCGCGACCTTCACCGCCCCAGGTGTTTACACCTTCCGCCTGACCTCAAGCGATGGTTACGCTCAGACCTCCGATGACGTGGTGATCACCGTAGGAATCCCCAGCTCCTACACTGTTACTTTTGATAAACAGAACGGCAGCGGCGGCAGCGACGGCGTCACCGCCGCCTTCGCCGGTGCCATGCCGACCGCTACTGCGCCAACCCGCGAAGGTTACACCTTCGGTGGCTACTACACGGCTGTGGATGGTGGTGGAACCCAGTATTACACCGCCGCCATGGCCAGTGCCTCCAACTGGAACATCGCCGACCATAGAACCCTCTACGCCCAGTGGATTATCAACAGCTACACGATCACCTTTGACAGCGCCGGTGGCTCCGCCGTCACGGCCATCACCCAGAACTTCGGCGCCACCGTTACCACCCCGACCAACCCGACACTCACTGGCTACACCTTTACAAGCTGGAGTCCCGCGCTCCCATCCACCATACCGGCCAACAATCTAACCGTCACCGCCCAGTGGACGGCCAGTTCCTACACCGTTACGTTTGACAAACAAAGCGGGAGCGGCGGCAGCGACAGCGTCTCCGCCACCTTCGCCGGTGCGATGCCGGCCGCTACCGCGCCGACCCGCGCCGGATACACCTTCGGTGGTTACTACACTGCAGTGAGTGGCGAAGGAACCCAATATTACACCGCCGCCATGGTCAGCGCTGCCAACTGGAACATCGCCGACCATACAACCCTTCACGCCCAGTGGACCAACAATGCACCGACCTGGACGGGCAACCCAATCACGGGAACCAGCGCCACCGAAGGCAGCGCTTACTCCGCAACCCTCGTCGGCAGCGCCTCGGATGTTGATGTCGGCGCTTCCCTGAGTTTCGCCAAAGTGAGCGGACAGGCATGGCTCAACGTGGCTGCAAATGGCGCACTGAGCGGCACCCCGGCCAGCGGAGACGGCGGAGTCAACAGTTTCACCGTCAGCGTCAGCGATGGCATCGCGCCTGCCGTTCAAACCACGCTCAACATCATCGTCAACTTCCCCTCATTTACATGGGATACCAATGCCTCAGGCAATTGGACCGATACCACGAACTGGTTGGGCAATGCGGCTTACGCTTCCGGCATCAACGCCAATGCCACCCTCGACAACGTGATCACGGCGTATCGAACCATCACGTTGGACGCAAACCGCACCATCGGCAGCATCGTAGCCGCCGACGGCACCCACGACTACACGATTTCCGGAGCCAACATCCTCACGCTCGACCGCACGGGCGGAGCGATTCCCTCCGTCAATGTCACAACTGCAGGCCGTGCGCTCACTATCAGCAGCGTGATCCATGGTAACGACGGACTGGACAAGTGGGGAGCGGGACAGCTGATCCTCAACGGCTCTGTGGTCAACGGCTTCACCGGCGGAGTCAAGGGGAGCAGCGGCACGCTGAACCTGAACTTCGCGAACCTTGCCACGCCCACCAATCTGGTCAACAGTAGTAATACCCTCACCCTCGGCGGCGGCACCTTGCTCATTTCGGGCAACAGCACGACCAACACGAACCAGACCCTCGGCAACGTCACGGTGAACGCGGGCGGCGGCCAGATCCTCGTGAATCCCAACGGCACTTCCCGCACGGCCACGCTGACCCTTGGCAGCATAACACCCGCAGCGACCGGGACCCTGCTGGTCGGGAAGTCCTCAGCTTCCAACGGCACCGCCACGATCACCACCACCAGCGGCACGCTCGCCAACGGCATCTACGGCGGGGGCATGGTTTACTTTAACGGCACTGCCAACACCGGCTATGACTGGGCAACGACAGCATCCGCCGGCCCGGTTTACACCATTTCCGGACTCGCCAGCTACACCACTCTGCCAATTTCCGGAGGATCGTCCACGGTCAACTACCAGATGACCGCTTCGACGACCCTGACCAGCGGTTTCTCAGTCAAAACGCTCAGGATGGCTCCCGCAGCAGTGAACAACGTGGCATTGGATCTCGGAGGAAATACCCTCACCGTCGAGGGAGGCGGACTTCTCTTCACCGGAAGCGGAGCCGGAAACGTCATTAACAACGGAAACGTCACCGCAGGAGCAGTTAGCAACTATAAACTGCTGATTCATAACTACAACAGCCAGTTCAACAATACCGCTGCCAGCAACCCCGGAATCAACGCTGCAATCACGAATAACGGTCTCAACCCGGTCGCTGTTGTAGTTACCGGAAATCTAGGCGGGACGACCGGTTTGTTTCGTCTCGGCAACACGTCGAACAGTTTCACTGGCGGACTTTACCTGAATAACGCATCCATCCAGCTTGGAGGAGCTGGCGCGATCAACGGTAACACCATTTATGCCAGCGGATACTCGGTGCTCTACAATCCAACCTTCTCTACGACCAGCGCGATCGAATTGGCCGATGGTGCGATGCTCGACTTCCGCAACAACGTCATTGCTTTTACCACCACCGGCGCGGTAACGGGCAAGGGCGGCATTGTCCTTGGCCAAGCTGGTGGCGGCGCAACGCCACTGAATTTCAATAGCACCGGCAACACCTTCACCGGTCCTATCGAATATCGTGTCATCCCAAACGGCCAGAACGGGACGCTTAGCGTCAACAGCATCGGCGATGCAGAATTCCTTGGCAGCGGCGACATTCGCTTCGGCGTCGCAGGCACGGGCACCAACGTGCACATTTTCACCTTTGGCGGTTCAGCGGGAGCGCCTTTGGGCCCACTCACGTTCAACAAGCGGCGCTTCGAACTGGCCGGGACGCACGCCCTGAGCCAGATCAATAACAACTCCGCGCAGAACTTCACCATCAACACGGACCTTCTCGCCAGCGGCACGGGCACCATGACCCTTACACTGGGCGGAACCGGCGCAGGCTTGAGCACTTTCGCCGGCACCATCACCAACGGCAGCCTCACAAGCTTGGGGCTCACCAAGGCCGACGCCGGTAACTGGGTGCTCACTAATACCAACACCTACACCGGCGGAACCACGGTTAATGCGGGCACCCTCACCATGAGTGGAGCAACGGCCCTCGGCTCCACTTCCGGCCCACTCACCGTCAATGGTGGAACCATGAACATGACAACCTTTAGCCCAACCGTCGGCAACCTCACCGGCACCGGCGGCGTGATTAGCGGCACCAGCGGCACCCGCACCTTGACCATCGGCCAAGGCGACTTTGGTGGCGGCAACTACCAAGGTTTGATCCAGAACGGCGCGGCAGGCACCACGGCCCTCACCAAAACCGGTACCGGCACTATCACCCTCTCCGGCACCAACACCTACACCGGAGCCACAGAGATCAATGTCGGAACTCTTTTCATCAACGGCAACCAAAGCTCCGCCGTCGGAAATGTCAGTGTTGCCGCGAATGCCACCCTCGGCGGCACCGGAACTGTCGGCGGCAGCACCACGATCGCGGCCGCCGGCAAACTTGTGTTCAACCTCAGCTCTGTAGCCGCCAGCCACAACCCGCTGGATCTGGTCGCAGGCAAGGCGCTCACTTTCTCCGGTGCTTCGACGCTCACCATCACCACCTCCGGCGGCGCAGAACCCGGCATCTACACCCTCATCACCGGTGGCGACAACATCATCGGAGTGGCCCCCGCTACCCTCAACCTACCAGTCGGCTGGGCGGCCACCGTTTCCATCTCCGGCAACAGCCTGCTTCTTAACGTCACCTCAAACGGCACCTACGCAGTTGCCTACAATACCAATGGCGAGTCATCCGGCACCGCTCCATCGAACCAGACGAAGAACCACGATGTTGCTCTCACCCTGTCCACCAACACCGGCGACCTCGCCCGTACCGGATACACCTTCACCGGCTGGAACACCCAGGCCGACGGCTTCGGTACTCATTACGCCTTAGCCAGCACCTACACCGCCAACGCCAGCGTCACCCTGTTCGCAAAGTGGATCATGACTTTCGATCATTGGTCTGGTGGTGCTGGTTTCGGCACCGACTCCAATGGCGATGGCGCGCACGATGGCATGGCATGGCTTCTCGGTGCGGCTAACAAGAATACCAATGCGGCTTCCAGGCTTCCTCTTGCGAGCTCAAGTGGCGGCAATTTGCAGGTGAGCTTTACCTGCCTCAAGGTCGCCAATCGCGGAAGCGCCACGCTCAAACTGCAAGTGAGTGAGGATCTGGGAGTCAGCGATCCGTGGACGAATCAAGAGGCCGTGGTGCCTGACACAAGCGGGACGCTCAACGACATTGCCTTCACCATCAGCCCGAATGCCGATCCAAACCTCATCAACGTGCAGGCAAGCATTCCCAATGGATCAGGCGGCAAGGTCTTCGTTCGCCTGGTGGGCACACCTTGATTCTCATGACGGCGGGTTGAGTTTCAGAGCAGCAGTTCGATGACGCTGTTGTCTTGTATTGACAGCTGTACCATAATTCTGGAGGTAGAGACATGACTTTGAAACTACTGTCTCATGTTGATCAAGTGACGGAGTATTTGCGGAATGAAATAAGACGTGGGCGTTGGGGTGATTCAATGCCCGGCGGATTTGCCTTGAAAGACCAACTGGGAACCAGCCACAGCACAGTGGAACTGGCGCTCAAACAGCTCGAAAAAGAGGGACTTTTACTGGCTCGGGGAACTGGCAAGAGTCGGCGAATCGTAATACCGAAAAACATAGCTCCTAGCACGCTACGGGTTGCGATTTTCAACTACGAAGCTGAGGACCGGAAAGTCGATTATCTGCTTGATCTCATGCATCAACTCCGGGTGGCGGGACATTCGTCATTCTTTGCATCAAAGAGTCTGATCGAACTCGGCATGGATCCGAAAAAAGTGGCTAATTTCGTCAATAAAAACAAAGCGGATGCCTGGGTGGTTTGCGCGGCTTCGCGGCCCGTTCTGGAGTGGTTTTCGAAGCAGCCATTTCCGGTATTCGGGCTCTTTGGCCGCGTGACGCATGTCCCGATCGCCAGCACGCGCCCTCAAAAAATTCCGGCGATGCGTGAGGCGGTTCAAAAATTGATTTCCCATGGACATCGACGCATTGTGTTTCTCACCCGCGGGGAGCACCGCAAGCCGACCCCAGGCTTACAAGAGCAGGAATTCTTGAATGAGCTCGAAGCCCATGGCGTACCCACCGGTCCCTATAATTTACCGGACTGGGAAGAATCCCGGGTGGGATTCCGGCGTGTGATCGAATCGCTATTCGGGCATACCCCGCCCACTGCAATTTTGATGGACACCTCCTTGCTGATGATTGCGGCGCTGCAGCACTTCACCCGGCTTGGCATCCAGTCACCCCGGGATGTTTCACTCGTATGTATGGATCCTGATCTTGCGTCTGCCTGGTGCGATCCCGTGATTTCCCATATTTCCTACGACAGCAGTCCCTGGCTTCGTCACGTTGTGCGTTGGGCAAACAATGTGGCACGTGGCAGAGACGACAGGAGGAAAAGCTACCCGCTCGCCACCTTCGTCGAAGGTGGAACGATTGGCCCGGTTCCGGGGAAAACATGATTCTCGCTTTCGGCCGAGCAAATGATCCATCACGCCATACCACCCAATGCTATCACCAACCTGACATCCGCTTTTCAACTGCGGATTCTAGGATCATGCTGCGGATTTCAAGAATGTGAGAAGCTGATCATTTTTCACGCGTGGTATTCTTGGATGCTTTTCACGGTGAGTTCCTTTTCCTTGAGCGAGCGGATCGCTTTGACCGAGGCTTCGGCGGCGGAGAGGTTGGTGGCGTGGGAGATCTTTTGGGCGATGGCGGTCGAGCGGATCTGGACTTCGTCGGCACGGGTTTCGTGGGTGCTGGGTGTGTTGACGACGAAGTGGATGTGCCGGTTTTTCATCATGTCGATGACGTTCGGGCGGGCTTGTTCGTGCAGTTTGAACAGGCGTGTGCAGGGAATGCCTTCGTCGGTGAGGCGGGCGTGGGTGCCGCCGGTCGAGTAGATCTTGAATCCGAGATCGACGAGATCACGGGCGACCGTGACGGCGCGGTCTTTGTCTCTATCCGAAACGGAGAGAAAGACGTTGCCTTTGACGGGTAGTGGATTGAAGGCGGAGATTTGCGATTTCGCGTAGGCCATGCCCCAGTCGGCGTCGATGCCCATGACTTCGCCGGTGGATTTCATTTCCGGGCCGAGCACGATATCGATGCCGGGGAAGCGATTCCACGGGAACACGGCTTCTTTCACCGAGAAGTGGGTGGGAATGATGGTTTCGGTGTAGCCTAGATCGACGAGTTTGTGGCCGAGCATCACCTTGGCGGCGAGCTTGGCGAGGGAAACGCCGGTGGCTTTCGAAACGAAGGGCACGGTGCGTGAGGCGCGCGGGTTGACCTCGATGACATATAACTCTTCGTCCTTCACGGCGAATTGGATGTTCATCAATCCCTTGACTTGAAGCTCGCGGGCGAGGTTTTTGGCGGCGCAGATGATTTCCGACTTGATTGATTCTGTTAGTGAAAACGAGGGGATGACGCAGGCCGAGTCGCCTGAGTGGATGCCGGCTTGCTCGATGTGTTCCATGATCGAGCCGACGACCGACGTTTCGCCATCGCTGATGCAATCGACGTCCACCTCGGTGGCGTTATCGAGAAATCGGTCCACCAGCACCGGGCGTTCGGGCGAGGCGGTGACGGCTTCGTTCATGTATTTCGAAAGTTCGGTATCGTTGTAAACGATCATCATCGCACGTCCGCCGAGCACGAAAGACGGACGGACGAGCACCGGGTAGCCGATTCTGTTAGCCTGAACAAGCGCTTCGGCTTCGTTAGTGGCGGTGCCGGCTTCGGCCTGCTTGAGATTGAGTTTGTCGAGCAGTGCGGAGAAGAACTTGCGGTCTTCGGCTTGTTCGATCGACTTCGGCGAGGTGCCGATGATTGGGACGCCGTGGCGTTCGAGATCGGCGGCGAGGTTGAGCGGGGTTTGTCCGCCAAACTGGACGATGACGCCGTGTGGTTTTTCCTGATCGCAGATGTTGAGCACGTCTTCTAACGTGAGCGGCTCGAAAAACAGTTTGTCCGACGTGTCGTAGTCGGTGGAAACGGTTTCCGGATTCGAGTTCACCATGATCGCCTCGTAGCCGAGTTCCTTGACGGCGAATGCTGCGTGCACGCAGCAATAATCGAATTCAATGCCTTGGCCAATTCGGTTAGGTCCGCCGCCGAGGATGATGATTTTCTTTTTATCGCTCTCACGGGCTTCGTTTTCGTCGCCGTAGGTTGAGTAGAAATACGGCGTATAGGCTTCGAATTCCGCCGCGCAGGTATCGACGAGGCGGTAGGTGGGGATGATGCCTTTGGCTTTGCGTTCGGCGCGGACGGTGTCTTCGTGAGTGCCCTTGGCCTTGGCGATCTGGCGATCGGAGAATCCGAGTTTTTTCGCGCGTTTGAGGTCGAGCGAGGCGAGCTCCTTGCCTTCATCGGCGATTTGTTTGAGGTGGCCCAGGAACCAGTGATCGATCTGGGTGGCCGCGAACACTTCGTCGATGGACCAGCCGTTGATGAAGGCGGTTTGCAGCCAGAAAATGCGCTCGGCATTCGGGATCTGGAGCTTGCGGGTGATTTCGTCTTTGGTCGGGTTTTTCGGTTCCTTGGAATCGAAACCGAATCCCCAACGGCCGGTTTCCAGCGAGCGCAGGCATTTTTGCATGCTTTCCTTGAACGTGCGGCCGATCGACATCGCCTCGCCAACGGATTTCATCGAAGTGGTTAGAACCGGATTGGCGGTTGGGAATTTCTCGAAGGTGAAGCGCGGGATCTTGGTAACCACGTAATCGATGGTCGGCTCGAACGAGGCGGGCGTCTCGCGGGTGATGTCGTTCGGGAGCTCGTCGAGGGTGAAGCCGACGGCAAGTTTTGCGGCGATTTTGGCGATCGGGAAACCGGTGGCTTTCGAGGCGAGCGCGGATGAGCGGGAGACGCGCGGGTTCATCTCGATGACGATCATGCGGCCGGTTTTCGGGCAGGTGGCGAACTGGATGTTAGATCCGCCGGTTTCCACGCCAATTTCGCGGATGACGGCGAACGAGGCGTCGCGCATGATTTGGTATTCGCGGTCGGTTAGGGTTTGGATGGGCGCGACGGTGATGGAATCGCCGGTGTGGACACCGCAGGGATCGAGGTTTTCGATCGAGCAAATGACGACGCAGTTGTCGGCGCAATCGCGCATGACTTCCATTTCGAATTCTTTCCATCCGAGCAACGACTCGTCGATGAGCACTTCGGAAACTGGTGAGAGGTCGAGGCCGCGGTGGATGATTTCCTCAAACTCCTCGCGGTTGTATGCGATGCCGCCACCCTGGCCGCCAAGCGTGAAGGCCGGGCGGACGATCAGCGGAAATGTGCCGATTTCCTCGGCCACTTTGCGGGCTTCCTCCATCGTGTGGGCAATGCCGGAGCGCGGCATGTCGAGGCCGATTTTGGTCATGGCCTCTTTGAAAAGTTGGCGATCTTCGCCCTTGTCGATGGCCTCGGCCTTGGCGCCGATCATCTTAACTCCGTATTTTTCGAGCACGCCGGATTTGAAGAGCGACATCGAGGTGTTGAGAGCGGTTTGTCCGCCGAGGGTCGGGAGCAGCGCGTCCGGCTTCTCGCGGATGATGATTTTCTCCACCACTTCCGGCGTAATCGGCTCAATGTAAGTGCGATGTGCGAATTCCGGATCTGTCATGATGGTCGCCGGATTCGAATTCACTAGGATGACTTCGTAGCCTTCTTCCTTGAGTGCTTTGCAGGCCTGGACGCCGGAATAATCGAATTCACATCCTTGGCCGATGACGATGGGGCCGGAGCCGATGACGAGAATTTTGTGGATCGAGGTGTCTTTTGGCATGGTAAGAGGAGGTTCGCGACGCGCCGGGGCGGCTAAATTGGACGGGGTTTGGCAGGGATTTTCCCGCTTGTAAAGAGTTGGCTTGAGAACAATGATCGGCGGCTTGCGATCTGCGGCTGTCGAAGACCCAAACACGGCTGTTTCAGCGTTTTGCCGCCCAATCACGCTCATGCCGCTGTAGCAGGCGATCTGCAAAAAATGGACCGGCCGGGAGCAACGATGCCACGCCCACCAAACATGCGGTTTTAAATGGCAATGCGGCCCGCAACATGGCTAGCAAAACGAGCGCACCGAGTGTCATGAATAGGACCCCGTGCGCCCAACCGACATATTTCACGGCGAGCGGCCAGGCCCAAACATACTTCAGCGGCATCGCCACCAGCAGCAGGAGCAGATAGGAAACGCCCTCGGTCAGGGAGCAGGCACGCAAAATTCGCATCAAGGTCATCGCGGCGGCGACATTGCCCTTGAAGACGCGGCTTTCAACTGATTTTTGAATTTTCAACCTGGGGCGCTTTCCTTGGTGCTCAGAAATTGCGTCACCTGATCGGCCAGCCATGTTTCCGCCAACCATGGCACGCGGTGGCCGACCCCTGGGGCGACGGCCAGCGCCGCATGTGGGATTTTCCTGACTGCTCTCGCGGCCAATTCGTAAAACTTCGTGTCGTTTTCCCCGACCACCCACAGCACAGGAACCGTGATTTCATGGAGCCGGTCCCACAACGGCGATTGAGTTCCGAGCGACCAATCGACGAAACTCCGGGCGATTTCCCGGCGGCGCATGACGAGGCTGCCGGAAGCTTGTGAATTGCGTATTGTGTGATCGCCGAGAATCGCTTGTGCGTTCCATGATTCGAGAAATTCCCGCCAATTACCCATCAGCGCTTGGCTAGCCCACGCGGCATCGGCGGCCCGACGGGTTTCGCGCTCAGCGCCGGATTCCAGACCCGGATGGGCGGAAATGATCACCGCTGCCTGCCATGGATGGTTTTTTTCTAACAACGAATGCAGAGCCAAACGGCCACCCATCGAGTAGCCAAGCAGGGCCCGTCCGTTGTTGCGCCCCTCGCCGCCCGCATCGGCGTTGAGAGCTGGGCCAAAGTCTTCGAGCGGCATCGGCTGGAATTCGAGAAATCGCCACAAATCGACCGCCCGCGAGCTGGTTTTCGCTTCAGCAAGTCGTTTTGAAAATCCCCGGAAATCCGCCGCCATCCCGACAGCTCCATGAAGGCACCAACATTCCATCGGACCCGCTTCGCGGCGTTCATCGGCAAGTTTCGAGCACTGAATCACGGTTTGGGCATGAGTTCACGGATTTGTGCGGGAAGTTTATCCAGCAATTCCGTTAGGGCGGGGTTGCTCGCCTCGCCAACCATGATGAAAACCATCGCAGCAATCGATATATGCGTGAGAACGAAGAGTAGCCAGTAGATGATCCCCAATACGATGCCCACCCTGTCGATTTTTTTGTGATAAGCATAACCTGCGGGACAAGCAACGCATCGGTAGCCAATCCATAAATTGAGGATCGGCACGAAAATCCCGAAAAACCACCAACGGCTCATTCCCACATTAACGAGCCTCATGAGGAAGAAATAAATGACCAAGACCGCAGGCAGCAAGGCAGCGGCGAGCTCGATGTAGTGCATGATTTCAGGCCCCAATTGAGGCCCGAGGAACGATGAAATGACGCTGAAAATTCCGCCCCAAATCAGTGGAAAAATGAAAGCCATGAAGAGCATGCTTCGCCGCCGCGCACCGGTCCATTCGCCCTCTTTACTCATCATCTCGGCTACCGCATCATCATGCTGTGAGGAGTCCTCTGTCGCGGCTTCGGCTCCACATCCCAGCATTTTTGGCTCCCCCGGTGCACCTCCTTTTTCAAACAATCCATCAATTTCGCCTGCGGCTTTCCATTCCTCCATCCCCTGCTGCCAGACCATGTCCAACCGCGGATTCAGCCCGGTCTCACGCGCCTTCGCCTGCAATTCTGAAAACGTCACCGGCCCTAGGCGTTCGCCTTCATGCGTGTAAAACCATGTCCTCTGATCCTCTTCGGTCATGCCCTTGACTACTCAATCCTCCGAATGCTGTCAAACGCCGTCCATCACGGAACCGATGATAGAATCCAACCCCACTGACGGTAGCGCCCGAAGTGAAATTTCTCCTGCTCGCCGTGCTCCTCCACCTCCCGCTCGCCGCCGCGGATTTCCCGTCACTCGACGCCATGAAATCCGCCGCCGAAGTTTTTCTCGGGTCGCTCGATGACGCCAAACGCCAAAAGTCGTCGTTTGCCTTTGCCGACGAGTCGCGGGAGCTCTTCCGTTTCACTCCGCAAAAACGCAGCGGACTTGCATTCAAGGAAATGGACGCCGCCCAGCGAGCCGCCGCAGAAAAACTGCTGCTGAGCGCTCTGAGCGAAACCGGCCAGCTCAAGGCCATGCAAATCATGACGCTAGAGGGCATTTTGGCGGACTTCGAAAAGCGCCCGGAGTATCGTGATCCCGGCAAATACCACATTTCTATTTTCGGCAATCCCGGTGAGACAAGCGGTTGGGGATGGAAAATCGAGGGCCACCACTTGTCGCTCAACTACACGATTCTCAACAACCGCCAAATTTCCGTCACCCCGTCATTTTTTGGCGCTAACCCCGCCGAAGTGCGAGAAGGCACGCACAAAAATCTCCGCGTTCTCAAAGCCGAAGACGATCTCGCTTACGCCCTGCTTCAAAGCCTTTTGGAACAAGGCAAGAAGAAGGACGTCGTTTTCAGCGAAAAGGCCCCGGCGGAAATTCTCACCGCAGAAAACCGCAAAGCCACCGCTCCCGAACTCGTCGGACTTCCTGCCAGCCTGATGTCCGACGGTCAGAAAAAAGCGTTGCTTGAACTAATCTCCGCCTACACCGGGCGCCACCGCGAAGACCTCGCCAAGGCCGATATGAAAAAAATCGAGGCTGCGGGGATCGACCAAATCCGCTTCGCTTGGGCTGGCGGCACCCAGCGCGGCGAGGCATGGTATTATCGCATCCAAGGCCCCACGTTTCTGATGGAAGCCGCTAACACCCAGAATCAGGCCAATCATATCCACACCACCTGGCGCGATTTTCAAGGCGACTTCGGCCGCGACATACTTTCCGAACATTACCACCAGCACAGGAATGATCCCAGGGATCATTGAGCCATGCGGGCACCATTTCTCTTTTCTTGCGTGATCCTAAGCAGCCCGCTAAATCCGCGCCGCCATGGCCGCCATCAATTCGAATTTCCTTAAGCTCAAAGCCGGTTACTTGTTCCCTGAAATCGCCCGCCGTGTGCGCGTTTACACCGAACAAAACCCGGACAAAGCCGCACGTATCATCCGCTGCGGCATCGGCGATGTGACTGAACCGCTGCCGCCCGCCGTGGTGAAAGCGATGCACGAAGGTGTCGATGAAATGGCCGACCGCGCCACTTTCAAAGGCTATGGCCCGGAGCAAGGATACGAGTTTCTCCGTCAAGCGATCGTGGACCATCAATTCGCCAATTTAGGCATTTCCGCCGATGAAGTGTTCATCTCGGACGGCTCGAAATGCGACACCGGAAACATCCTCGATATCTTCGGCAAGGGCAACGTGATCGCCATCACCGATCCCGTCTATCCGGTTTACGTCGATACCAATGTGATGGCAGGCAACACGGGTGACGCCGATGAAAAAGGCGCGTATCAAGGTTTGCTTTACCTGCCATGCAACGCGGCCAACCATTTCGTCGCAGACGTCCCTGCCGCAAAAGCCGACCTCATCTATCTTTGTTTTCCCAACAACCCGACCGGTGCCGTCGCCACTCGTGCGCAACTCGAAGCATGGGTGAAATACGCGAAAGCAAACGACGCCATCATCCTATTCGACGCCGCTTACGAAGCCTTCATCCAAGATTCTGATATCCCGCGCTCCATCTTTGAAATTGAAGGTGCGCGTGATTGTGCGATCGAATTCCGTAGCTTCTCGAAAAATGGTGGTTTCACCGGCGTGCGTTGCGCTTATATCGTCATTCCGAAAACCGTTAGTGGCAAAGCCGACGACGGCAGCCGAATCCCGCTCCACCAACTCTGGAGCCGTCGCCACAGCACTAAGTTCAACGGTGCCAGCTATCCCGTTCAAAAGGCCGCCGCCGCCGTGTTTTCACCTGAAGGCAAACAACAAGTGTCCGCGCTCATCGAACACTACATGGGCAATGCCAAGCTTCTCCGCGAAGCCGCCAGCGCCGCCGGATTGCCAGTTTTCGGTGGTGAAAACGCCCCTTACGTCTGGGTCGGCTGCCCAGCCGGCCTCAGCTCGTGGGACATGTTTGATGAAATGTTAGGCGAGGCCCAAGTCGTCATCACCCCAGGCTCCGGCTTCGGCTCCGCCGGCGAAGGCTACTTCCGAATCTCCGCCTTCAACTCGCGCGCCAACGTCGAAGAAGTCTGCCGAAGACTGAAGGCACTTGTCGCGTAAACGCGGACTCAAGCACACTTCACCTCCCAGCTGGGTTCTCCAGCCATTTTACAAGCGGCAGCGCAGCTGTCAGCGGCGTGCTCGTGCAAGACGAGACATGGGGCACCACCACCGGCTGTGGCCTATCAAAGTCCCCGTCGTTGGCCCGAAAGGCAGCTTTAGAACCGCCGCCACCGTGCTGGGGCAATGAACTGCGGGGTGGAGACCTCAAGCGGCAGATTGTCTCAAAGGTCGATGGTCAGCTCAGAATGGGCGGTTCTCCGACTTTCCGCCGCAATCTTGCAGACTCCGTATATTTTCTTTTATCGGTAATTTATGCACATCTTTAAAGCTTGAAATCCGAAGCGATTCTAATAAAAACCAACAGTGACAATTGGTTGAATCAGTTATCGAAATAGCGACTCTTCGCTTGATAAGAAATGCTTAAGTTTAAAGCGATTGAAATATTAAATTTTCCTAAATGATGAAGTTGAAATTATTATCTGAATTTGCTGACAAAGGTCTTTATCTTCGCATTCATCTTCAATGTCTTATCCTGATATTTCTGGTCACTGAGATGACTGGTTTTGCGCAGGCTCAGTCGGCTCAAGTAACCGGTTTGCGCCCGCCAACTCAGTCAGAAACTGAATGGATGGAGAAGAGTATGATTAAGACGGTTCGAGTGCTCCCCAATCCAGTGGGACTTGAGCGCATCAATCGCAAGCGACGGGATAAAGGCCTGGCGGGTATTGAGGTTAACGTCGTCGCGGTGGGTGAGGAATCGATCGCAACGTCACAACCGGGGATTCCTCCCGGTATGGATTTGTCATCTGCTGGGCCAGCAGCGCTGATGTCTGTTGGGGCAGCGGCCTTGCCCTCCGCAGTGGACAATACGAGCCTTCCGTCATTTCCCCCGATCCGTAGCCAGGATTCACTGGGTTCCTGCGCGGCATTTTCGACGACCTATTATGTCGGAACTCACATGCTTGGATTGGCACGTGGATCCAACAATAAAAACAACGCCGACAACACGAATAAGCTCTCTCCCAAATGGACATACAATCTTGTCAATGGCGGCATAGACAGTGGAAGTTGGTTTTCCACCATCATGGATGTCATGATGAAGCTCGGCTGTCCTTCATGGGCTGATTTTCCGTACACTGGATCCCCCGCTCCCGCATCAAACTATCTGGAATGGAGCCGGGACCCTGCGGTTTGGCGCAGTGCCATCGCCAACCGCTTTCAACAGATTGGCCGCGTGCAGGCCGTGGATACCGGTGCGGGGTTGGACAATCTGAAGGCGCTTCTCGCCAATGGCTATGCCCTGCTTTTTGCCACGGATGTCTATGGCTGGCAATACACACAGATTTCCGACGATCCATCAACTGTGGCTGATAACGCAATTGCCGGGCGCAATGTCTGCTGGATGGTCAAGTCCAACTCCAGTGGACATGCCATGACGATTGTTGGATATAACGATGATATTTGGATCGATATCAACAAAAACGGACAGGTTGATGTCGGTGAGAAAGGTGCTCTCAAAATTGTCAATTCATGGGGGGATCGCTGGAACGGAGCTACTAACGGAAATGGTGACGGCACGACTTGGATTGCTTATGATGCACTCCGTCAGACTTCCGGGGTGGCCGGCACTAGCAATGCTAACCGGGCGACTGGCTACCGTTCCGGATTTTGGGGAAGTGAAGTGTATTGGATCACCGCCCGCGCCAGTTATACGCCAACCCTCCTTGGCCAGTTCACTCTCAGTCATGCGCAACGCAATCAACTTCACTTGCGGGTCGGGGCATCTCCCACATCATCCACGACACCACAAAATTATTTTCCGACCGAGACTCTTTTTGGCTGGCAGAATGGCGCCGATTCATGGCCAAAAGCATTCCGATCTCTAGGTGGTGCATGGTCAATCCAAGGAACATCATCAGAAACAAGCGGCACGATCGTGATGGATCTGACGGAAATCGCCCAGTCAGGAAGTCAACGCTATTATGTCTCGCTCCAAGACTCTGTCGGCGGATTCCCCGCCACACTCAGCGATTTTCGTTTGACTACGCCAAGCGGTGAAGTTTTAGCAATCGCATCAAGTAGTTTGCCCCGGACGGCAGACAACTCCATTGCTCTAGCCTACGCCGATTTTGCAATAGGAGCAATCCCAGTGATCTCCGGGCCCACCACTGCCTCGGGAATGATCGGTCAGGCTATTTCACCCCTAACGATTTCTGCCACTAACGGGCCAAGTAGTTTTGGGGCAACAAATTTGCCACCAGGTCTTTCGATCAATACCACCTCGGGTGTTATTACGGGAATACCCACACAAGCTGGATCTTATGCGGTGAGTTTGAGTGCCTCCAATGCCAGTGGAGTTGGTGTGGGAACTCTTGCATTTACCATCAATTCGCAACAAATTTCAGCGCCGATTATCACCAGCGGTGTGGTAGTTTCAGGCACTGTTGGACAGGTCTTCAATTATGCGATCACGGCAAGCAACGCGCCTACCGGATACGGGGCGAACGGCCTTCCGTTGGGACTTCAAGTTAACACCACGACTGGAGCCATTACCGGCACACCAACTCAAGCGGGATCATTCAACGCCTCGGTCATCGCTTCTAATGCGGGAGGTGTCGGATCGCGAGGACTCACCATCACGATCTCCCCGGCATCCGTCCAAGTGCCAGTCATTACCAGTGCCGCCACCGCGAGCGGTTTGAGCGGTAGCGCTTTCTCCTACCGTCTTCAGGCAACCAATAGCCCCACCAGTTTTGACGCTATCAATCTTCCGAGCGGGCTTGAATTCAACTCCGCTACCGACACCATCAGCGGACTACTGCCCGGTGCTGCGCAATATGTCATCACTCTCATTGCCTCGAATGCTGCCGGTAGTGGCTATCTCGATCTTACATTGACTGTGACCGGCAGCAACATCTATGGTCCTCCCAATAATGACTTTGAAAACCCAATCATTTTAAGCGCGCAGTCCATAACCAGTAGCGGTAGCAATATCGGCGCAGATGCTCAGAGTGGAGAACCGGCACACGCCGGAAGTACGGCCAGTGGTTCGGTTTGGTGGCGGTGGACCGCACCGAGCAGCGGCTCCGTGACAATCCATACAGGAGGGAGTCATTTTGACACCACACTGGCAGTTTACACGGGTATGGTCGTCTCAGCATTGACTCAAGTCGCTGCCGATGATGACTCATTGCCAAATGGTGCTAGCCAATTGATTTTCAATGCATCGATTGGAACGACTTATCAAATTGCAGTAGATGGTTTTAGTGGGGCAACAGGAGAAATTTCTATCAGCATGAATCACATTCCAAGTACTGGGGTCGTCAACGATGTGTTTGCCTTGCGTTCCGAAATCGTCGGCAACTCCGCGAGTATCAGAAGTGGCAATTTGGATACCACCAGTGAAATTGGCGAACCCGCGCACTCCGGAAATGTGGCGAGAAGATCCGTATGGTGGACATGGACAGCGCCTTCTGAAGGCACAGTCACAATCGATACAATAGGCAGTGACTTCGATACAGTGCTCGGCGTTTACACCGGAAACGCAGTGAATTCGCTGTCTCAGATCGCAGCCAATGACGATGGTGGTGGGAATAGTTCGAGCAAAGTATCTTTTCCCATCGTTTCAGGAACGACTTATCAGATCGCAGTGGATGGCTGGCTGGGAACGACTGGTAGTATTCAGTTGAATTTGAATTTCCTAAGTTCTTCAGGACAGCCTGAAAATGATGCATTTATCAATCGCTCGCTGATTTCAGGGAATTCAGCTATAATATCGAGCAATAACACGAATGCTACTTCGGAAATTAATGAGCCATTGCATGACGGGAAATCACCACAGCGTACGGTTTGGTGGACGTGGACAGCTCCGGCTACCGGAACCGTCACAATCAATACATTGGGAAGTTCTTTTGATACTATTCTGGCTGTTTATCTCGGAAACTCGATATTAAATCTTTCCAATTTAATTTCCAATGATGATAGCGCTGGCTCAACCACAAGCGCTGTTAGCTTTTCTGCATTAGCCGGCACAAACTATCAGATAGCTATTGATGGTTATGGTGGTGCCAGCGGCAACATTAGTCTGAATTTTAATTTGCAAGTGAATCCGGAAAACGACAACTTTTCAAATAGAATCTCATTGTTTGGAAACAACGCGGACACTTCAGGAAGCAATATCAATACCACTGCGGAGATATCTGAACCAGCCCACGCAGACAATATTGCAAGTCGTTCCGTATGGTGGACGTGGACAGCTCCAGACAATGGAGCGGTGACGATCACTACCGATGGCAGCAGTTTTGACACGGTGTTGGCCGTTTATCGGGGATCCGCTCTTAATGAATTGACTCAAGTGGTAGCGAATGATGATCAAAATACCAAGATCACGAGTTCTGCTGGGTTTTACGCAGTTGCGGGAAATGTGTATCAGATCGCAGTGGATGGCTATTCGGGTGGGCAAGGCCTGATTGTCTTGGGAATCAGTCAAACTCCATCTAATATTCTCTACAGCACGGATTTTGAGGACTTCCCGATTGGGCTGGGTATGATCGATGGTCATGATGGATGGATAGCCACGGATGACGCAAATACCGGAAGTTACGGAATTTTTAATTTCGGGGGTAACCTCGCAGCTTGGATTGGCTACAATCCGACGCCTTCCGACGAGGTTTTTGTTTACCGACTCATGGGTTTTGACCCGATTGATGCAGGATCTCCCGTTATCCGCTTTGGTGTTGATATCACAATTATTGATTCAGATAATTCAAATTATGATCAGTTCGGATTTGCGCTGTATAATTCTAGCAATAATTATTTGGCTGGAATTTTTTTCGATAATGAAACCATGAAAATTCGTTCCGGTAATGGAAGCGGCACCACTGTGGATACCGGAACACCATTTTCCAACGATACTACCTATCGCCTGGAAGTTATCATGGATTTTTCCACCAATCGTTGGTCCTCTACCATTGATGGTGTTTCCTTATTTAGTGATGAAGTCATGCATTCTGGAGGGTATGCGCTGAGTTTCGGCGATATCGATGCTGTATGGAAAATTGCAAATCCCGGAGATCCTGGTGATAATTACATGGTTTTTGACAATTACCTGATAGAATCGAATTTTGTCAGTGAGACACGCGTGATCGCGCTTAATGGTAATCTTGATTTTGGTGAGATCAATACGGGTTTATCCGCACGAAAAAATCTAACTATTAAAAATACCGGGACATCAAGCCTTACCATATCAAGCATTGAATATCCAGCGGGTTTCAGCGGTGCTTGGTCGGGTGGCACGATAGCCGCGGGAGATTTGAAGGAAGTGGAAGTTACTTTTCTACCGACCTCAGCGTTAAGTTACGGCGGTGTAATCACGGTGAATTCCGATAAGACTGATGGGGAATCCACCATATTCATCAGCGGCATAGGTGTGGCTCCACCTGAGCCCGAGAGGGTGTTGCAGGGAGTCGTGACCAGCGCGGTGACCGGGCTACCTCTTGCCGGTGTCCGCGTCGAGATAGCTGGATTACAGACAACAACAGACGCCGCAGGAAATTATCGAATTGAAAACATCCCGGCAGCGGTCACTCTGGCGGACTTCGATTCAGATGTGCGCTCTGGTAATGCTCCGCTGGCGGTCAACTTCCGCAATCTGACTACGCGTGATCGCCATCTGGTGACGGGCGCACTTGAGGGATTCAGTCCTTATGGGAACAGCATCGCTCTCGTTCCCGGTGAAACACGAAATCTTGGATTCTCGATGAGCCCGTTTCTCAACGCGGACGAAATGCGCTTAGTAATCAACTGGGGCGAGAATCCCCGCGACCTTGATTCCCACCTTTTGACACCTCTGATCGAGGGCGACGTGCGACATGTTTATTATTCCAATAAAGGTGAAGTGGATCGGTCACCCTATGCACAGCTTGACGTCGATGATACCACCAGTTATGGGCCCGAGACCATCACGATCTCACGTTTCTTCCCAGGAGTTTATCATTACTACATTTACCTGTATGCGGGTACGGGATCACTGATGACATCGCAGGCAGTAGTGAACCTTTACGGATCGACCGGTCTGCTCCGAACTTTGGAGGTGCCGACTGCGGGTGCGGGCGCCTACTGGCATGTGGCGGCCATTGACGGGACCACGGGTGCAATTCAATTAATCAACCAGATCAGTGATAGTTCTGCTCTGCCACAGACGGCGATGAACGGGATCTTTGCCTCAGCCGCGCAGAGCGTTGGAGAGGAGTCAATGAACTACTACTGGCAGTTTGGTGACGGAACGACCAGTTCGGAGGCTGATCCTGTGCATGTGTATCAAACTCCGGGAGTTTATAATGTGACGTTGACAGCTACGCAGGGTGCAGAAGTGGCCGTCAAGACACGTGCTGAATATATCACAGTGACAGGGCCACCACCGGCACCTGAGATCGTGGTTGAAGAGCCTGTTGGCGCGAATCTTGTCGACGGCGTGGCAGCCCTGGCATTTGGCGATTCGAACATCGGATCGCCTGTGGTCAAAAATCTAACGGTGCGCAACACCGGCACTGCTGACCTTAGTGGTCTTGCTGTGACTCCCAGCGGTTCTAACGATTTCGGTTTCAGCGCATTGGGATTCACCACGTTAGCTCCAGGGGCGAGTACCAATTTCACGGTGACTTTCACGCCTACTGCGGCAGGCCCTCGCAATGCTTCGCTGCAAATTTCCAGCAATGATTCGGACGAAAACCCTTTCAATGTCACCTTTAACGGGAATGGCATCGCAGTCAACCCGTATGACCTCACCTTTGTGGGTACGCCGTACGATCTGCGGGTGGGAAATCAAGTCACCTTCGATCTAAACCGGCTGCTCGGCCCCGAAGAAACTCTCAAAGTCGGAGGGAAACTTCCTTCCGGACTCAAGTTCAACGCCAACACGGGCCTGCTCTCTGGTATCCTCTCGGGCAAATCGGGAATCTATCAGGTCAGCGTGCAGGTGCTCCAAGGAAGATCTGTCATACGCACCATTACACTTTCGATCACTGTGCTTGATTTTCCCTCATCGCTCATTGGAAGCTTCGATTTTCTTATGGAGGGTGCGGACTCGACTCCAACTGGCGTTTGTAAAATCCTGATTACGAGCCCTAACCGCTGGAGCGCGACTTTGGAATCCGCAGGTGCCAGCAAGAAAATCAGCACAAGCGGCACATTTATTCTAGCAGAAGATTTGCCAATCGCTCCGATCAACGCAATCTTTCCTGGCATTGCTGAAACTCCTGCTGTCACCGTCAACATCGATATCGATGGTTCAACTCCCATCATCACAGGCACTTATGAAGGCGGAACCCTGCGCGGATTCCGCATCGCTAAAGTTGGGGAACTGCCACCTGCAACTGTGGCCTATAACTTGGTCCTCGATACCGGTGAACAGGATGGTATCGACGTCCCAGCAGGACTCGGTTGGATGAAAGGAAAGGTTACCGACAAAGGCGTTGGCACTTTCAAAGGAATGCTCGGCGATGGCACGGCTGCCAGCTTCACGCTGCGTGTTTCGGCCATGGGCCAATCGGTCCTCTGGTCGCAGCCCTACAAAAACAAGAACTCCTACATCGGTGGCATCGTCACGCTCGGAAATATCGGGCAGACGATACCTGACGATGAGCCGCTTGAAGATGAAGTTTGGTGGACCAAAGCTGCGGATAACAAAACTCTCAGCTATCCGGACGGATTCCCCGGTGTGCTCGTCACCGTCGGCACCAGTCGCTGGACCGCTCCCGCCAGTGCCGCCGCGTTGGGAGGTATGCTTGGCTGGACCGACAACAATAAGTGCTCAGTGATGATCGCTGGAGCGGGTCTCAGCAACGAGGAACCGCAATCCACCCCCGCCTCGCTGCCCACTGAGTTCACGCTTGATAACAAGTTCGCGCTCAGCACCTCGCAGCCAGCCGGCGTGACATTGGCCGCATGGAAAGGCAAAGTATCAAAAACGGACGGAGCGATGACGGGCACTTTGAAGCTACCAAGTGGTTACGCCGCCGTGAGTGGAATCCTTCTTCAGGACGAGCCATGGAGCAGCACCACGGGCTGTGGTTTAATCAAAGTCCCGGTCCCCGGTCCGAAAGGCAGCTTCAAAACCGCCTACATAGTGTTGGGGCAATGAGTTGAAATTTGAAATTATTGTGACATGCGGCCACGCATGCCCCTAACCGGCCCGTGAAGCAGGCAAAAAAATCACAAGACTTTTGTTGGCCCCACTTCCGCCATGCACTACACTACGGAATAAAGTGCAGTTCACTTGCGGCAGACTTTGAGGACTACTGCAATTATGGGATGATGAAGTTTTGGCCCTTTCCCCATAAAAAATTGCTGACTCACCATATTTTCTTTGACAAGCACGCCGCTCATTGGCTACCTTCTAGCCGCTTATTAGTTACAGTTCATTCCGCCATGATCACTACCCTCGTGTGTTCTGTTTCTCGGCTACGCTTTTTCTGGCGTTTCCCTCCATTGCCAAGGCTGCGGTTATTTGCTCTTTGGAGGGCACAGCCACCTCAAATGCGTGGGTGCCCACCATCACTTCTACTCAATCCAAACTCCTACGGATTTGCAAACCAAAATCAGGTTGCGGCCACACCCTGAATGCTTCAAAATATCATAAAACCCTACTTTCCCCGATATTCTTAATCTCTTCCGTCCCCAGCAATTTCAATACCATTCTCCACAAAATTCATTTCACAGCCATCCCACAGGAAGGCTTAACTGAGATTGGAAAAGCGGGCTGGTGCTGATTTGAAATCCCTGCCACTCGGTAGGGTGTATGAACAAAAAAACACCAACCCGGGCCAATGTGGTCGTCC
>Ga0247843_1002949_pt1 | contig 29191 bp, 30 predicted proteins | sample LaCruzMarch2017__FD_192420 | JGI IMG/M metagenome (GOLD analysis project Ga0247843, IMG submission 192420) | Freshwater microbial communities from meromictic Lake La Cruz, Castile-La Mancha, Spain - LaCruzMarch2017_8m | ecosystem: Environmental > Aquatic > Freshwater > Lake | place: Spain... | reverse complement strand
CTTCCCGGTGGACGTCATCAAGTACGCCGTCTGGGCCTCCTTTCGCTTCACCATGAGCTTCCGCGATGTCGAGGATTTGCTCGCCGAGCGCGGGGTTCTGGTCAGCAACGAATCCATCCGCTGCTGGACGCTGAAATTCGGACCCAGCGATCGCGCGCAATCTCTGACGCACACGCCCTGCCCCGACTCCCCGCTGGCATCTCGATGAAATGGTCGTGAAGATCGCTGGCGTGCGCATGTACATGTGGCGCGCCGTCGACGACGAAGGCGAGGTTCTCGACGTCCTCGTCCAGAAGCGCCGCAACAAGGCCGCCGCCGTGACGTTCTTGCGGCGCATCCTGAAGAGCACAGAGATTCGACCCGAAGCCATCGTCACGGACGGTCTTTATTCGTATCGATCGGCGACCCGCGCGCTCGGCTGCGCCGACCGCCACAAGCCTGGGCGATTGCGCGAGAACAACCGGGTCGAGAATTCTCACCTGCCGGTGCGACGGCGTGAACGGAAGATGCAGAAGTTCAAATCCCAGGGCTCCGCCCAGCGCTTCATCTCAGTCCACTCGGCCGTCTACAACACCTTCGCCGTCCAACGACACCTCATCTCAAGACGATCCCATCGCGTGTTTCGGCGCGAGGCGTTCGTCGCTTGGAGCGCGACCACCGCAGCAGCCTGATCGGGCACGATCAGGCGCCCGTGCGCCCGGTTGGAGTTAAGTTGTCAGCACCTTTGGGATGCCCTACGAGCCAGTCGTCGATGATAGCCGCATGCGCGGCCACATGGTCACGCTTCAGGCGCACGTGGTGAAGGCCGGCGGCGCTAAGCGGGTCTATGACCACCTACGCCATAGCGCGGCGACCGAAGCCGAGGAGATGGGCGTCGAATTGGACAAGGTCCGCCACCTGACCTCGCACGAGGACAGCGCGATGAACCGCGAGGTCTATGTCCAAAACAGCGCAAAGATCACTGTTGAGATCCAGCAGAAACGCGGTCTGACTGGAACGAAGGAGTGACGGGTCGAGAACGAAAGTTTGCAGACTTAGTTTGCAGACTTCTGTCCCGGCCTTGAAAACAAAGGCCGGGACTGGTGGGCGCGACAGGGATTGAACCTGTGACCCCTACGATGTCAACGTAGTGCTCTCCCGCTGAGCTACGCGCCCGGACCGCCGAAGCAGACCCAATGACCTAGGGAGCGCTGATATAGACGGCGGCGTTTGAGGTGCGCAAGGCCTTCCCGCCGTGTCCTTGCAGCCGACCCAGGAGCTGAAAGGGCGCGGCCTCGCGGCCACGCCCTTCCCTTGCTTATGGCAATGCGATCAGCGTTTCGCCGCCCCGGTCGGGAAACCGCGCACCTCAAGGAGCGCGTTCACATCCGGGTCGCGACCGCGGAAGGCGCGGTAGGCGTCCGCCCGATCAACGATGTTGCCGTTGGAGAGAATGTGTTCGCGCATCTTGGCGGCCACAACCGGGCTCCAGACGTCGCCGGTTTCCTCGAACGCCTTCCACGTGTCGGCGTCCATCACCTCCGACCACAGATACGAGTAGTAGCCGGCGGAGTAGGCGTCCGACGAGAACAGGTGGCCGAACTGCGGCAGGCGGTGACGCATCACGATCTGGCGCGGCATGCCTATGGCGGAGAGCGTTTCGCGCTCGAACGCATCAGGATCGACCATGCCGCCGGGCAGCGTGTGCAGCTTCATGTCGACGATGGCAGAGGAGAGATAACTGATCGTGTCGTAGCCCTGGTTGAACTTTTCCGAGCGCTTCACCCGATCAACCAGAGCCTGCGGCATGGGCTCGTTTGTCTTGTAGTGGCGCGCGAAGCGATCGAGCACATCCCGCGTTAGCACCCAGTGCTCATGCACTTGGCTCGGGTACTCCACGAAGTCGCGCGGCGTGCCGGCAAGCGTGGGGTATTCAACGTTCTGCAAGAACGAGTGAATGGCGTGACCGAACTCGTGGAAGAGCGTCTCTGCGTCATCGAGGCTGATGAGCACGGGTTCGCCCGGCGCACCCTTGGTGAAGTTGTTGTTGTTGGAGGCGAGCGTCGTGGACGGACCATCGAACGTCGACTGCGTGCGGTAGGTCGTCATCCATGCGCCGGAGCGCTTGCCCGTGCGGGCGTAGTTGTCGCCGTAGAACAGCGCGACGTGGCGACCGGTGGCCTTGTCGGTCACCTCCCAGACGCGCACGTCTGGATGGAAGACGGGCACCGTCTCGGTCACTTCCTTGAACTGGAGACCGTAGAGCCGCTCAGCCATGTAAAAGGCGCCGTTGATCATGTTGTTGAGCTCGAAGTACGGCTTCAGCTCAGACTCATCTAGATCATAGCGCTGCTTGCGGACCTTTTCGGCGTAGTAGAGGTAGTCCCACGGCTCGATGGTTACGCGCGGACGTTCGCGGTTGGCGAGCGCCTGCATGTCGCGCACTTCCTCGCGCACGCGGGCCACGGCCGGCGTCCAGACGCGCATCATCAGCTCTATCGCGCGCGCCGGATCCTTCGCCATGGTGTCGTCCATGCGGCGGTGGGCATGCGTGGTGTAGCCGAGTACGGTCGCGCGATCGGCGCGCAGCTTCACGATCTTGGCGATTGTGGCGTTGGTGTCGTTGCCGTCTGCGTTGTCGCCGCGGTTCACGAACTTGCGCCAGACCCTTTCGCGCAAGCTGCGGTTCGAGGCGAAAGAGAGGATCGGATCGACGCTCGAACGCGTATTGATGACGATCCACTTGCCGTCGAGCTGACGTTCGCCAGCGGCTGCGCGGGCGCCGTCGATGTAGGACTGTGGCATGCCGGCGAGTTCGGCGGCGCTGCCCACGACCGTCCAGGTGTTTTCGTCCGCGAGCAGCTTGGCGCGGAAATCGGAGAACAGCGTCGCAAGCTCCTGGTTCAGGCGCGCGACTTCGGTCTTCTGCGCTTCGGTGAGCTTCGCGCCCGAGCGCACAAAGCCATCGTGAGTGCGTTCGGTCAGCCGCAGCTGTTGTTGCGAGAGGCCGGCGCCGGCGCGGCCTTCATGCACCGCCGCGACGCGCGCGAAGAGCTTCTGGTTGAACGTGATCTCGTCATAGACCGCCGCGAGCTTCGGCGACCATTCGCGATCGAGCGCCTGATAGGCAGAGGAGTTCATGTTGCCCGTCATGACGCCGTAGAGCCGCCCGACCCGGTCCAGGCGCTCTCCGGAGCGCTCGAGCGCCACGATGGTATTCTCGAACGACGGTGCGGACTCGTTGTCGGCGATCGCTGCGACCTCACGGCGGAGTTCGTCGATGGCGAAGGTGAAGGCTTCGGGGAAAAGCTCAGGCTTCACCTGGTCCCAGGGGGGCACGCCGCCGTACGGGCCGGTCCATTCCGCCAGCAGCGGGTTGGCCGGCACGGCGGGTTGCGCTCGCTCGACGGCCGGAGCCGTAGCGACTGGCGTGGTTGTGGAGGATGCGCAGCCCAGCAGCGCTATCAGGATGCCACCTGCAATCAGGAAATCACGCACGAGATTCTCCCCTAGACCCCGCTTTAGCGGGATTAGCGTTTATCGATAAGGGTGTTTTCGGGCAAAGCCGTGCGGCGTCAACCCGTATTCCGCACGCGCGCCGCAAGAATGCGACGAGTGAAGGACGGACCGCATGAGGCGCGCGCCCGACGCTGGTTCAGGAGCCGCGTCTTTGACATGCGCAGCGTGACGACCAGACCCTCTTCAATCCACTCGCGATCCATCGATCCCTTGAGTTGCGCCGTCATCTTGCGCGCCATCAGGCCGCTGCCGAAACCTGACGTGTCCTTCGGCGCCGCCACGGCAGGTCCGCCCTGCTCGGTCCAGACAAGCACGACCTCTTCGTCTTCAATGACAGCCGAGACGTCCAGCGTGCCGGCTTCGACGGACAGACACCCGTACTTCAGTGAATTCGTCGCCAGCTCGTGCAAGACCATCGCCAGCGCCGTCGCCGAAGTCTCGCCGACAGACATGCGCGGCGCCGAGACACGGATTCGGCTGCTGAAAGCGCCCTTTTCGTCGTAAGGCGCCAGCAGAATCGTCAGCAAATCGCCGAGCAGAACCCCTTCCTCATGGCCGGACAGTGGCCGAACGAGGTCATGGGCCCGACCCAGCGCACTCAGCCTGCCGGTGAGTTCGCGCGCCATGTCTGCGGCCGTTTCAACGGACCGCGATGTGATCGTCGTGAGCGCTGACGCGATGGTCAGCAGGTTCTTCACCCGATGGCTCATTTCGCCGGCAAGCAGTTCGTTGGATTCTTCGGCGTGCTTTCGGCCCGTGACATCGAGAAACACGCCAAACATCGTCCGCCCATGCATGTCGGCGTCATCGCCGTGACCGCGCGCGGAAATCCATCTCACCTCTTCGCCGGCGATGATCCGAAAGTCGATCTCGTAGGGCCCCACGATGGCGCGGGTCGCTGCGAACGCAGCCCGGACCCGGTCGCGATCGGAGGGGTGGATTTTGGCGGACAGCTCCTCGAAAACGACCGAGGACTGGGGCGGCACATCCCACACGGCAGCCGCGGTCGTCCATCTTGATGCGGTCGCTATCAACGTCCCACGACCATAGCGTCACGCCCGCTGCGTTGATGGCGAGGCGCAGATGGTGCGCGCTCCACTCGGGCGCGGCGGACGAACTGCTGGACACGACGGCTCACCCCGATGCTCGGACTGCATACGATAGCATGACGGGCGTGGCTTTCGTGCGGCATGTCCAGCCGCAATTTGAGCAATACGCGGCAACTCGCCATGTCGTGCTGCTAGGCAGCCATCATCCGTTCGACCTCGGCCACGAGATCCTTTAGGTGGAAGGGCTTGGAGAGCACCTTGGCCTGCTTGGGGGCGGGCGAATTCTGGCTCAGCGCCACCGCGGCAAAGCCTGTGATGAACATAATCTTCATGCCCGGATGGGCTTCCGCCGCCCGCCGCGCGAGTTCGATGCCGTCGAGGCCGGGCATGACAATATCGGTCAGCAGCAGGTCGAAGGCGCCGAGGCTCAGTTCGTCCCAGGCGGAGTCCCCATCGCCATGGGCCACGACTTCATGGCCCGCGCGGCCAAGGTTCAACGCCAGGAACTGGCGCAGGCTGTCATCGTCTTCAGCCAACAGAATGCGCACCATGGACCTGTCCTTTTCGCCCGGATCCGGGACTGCAATCTCGCGCCAATACACTAGAACCGTAAAGACCCGCTTGTCGCCGCGGTGGAGCGCTCGGACCGCCTATGAAACATGGGAATGCCCCATGCATGAGCAAAGCCATGAGATGCGCATGGTTGACGGCCCCGGCGACGACCGCGAAGGTTAAAAAATGGATTTGAGGCCCGATCCCGCATTCGGCGCACTGGCGGACGCTCGCGCCGCCCGCGTCGAGGCCGTCGGTAATGAGCCGCCCTACGTTCTCATCGAGCCGTTCCGGCGCACGACTCCGCTCATTTTCACCTCCCCCCACTCGGGACGGCGCTATCCCAAAGAGCTGATGACGGCGGCCCGCGTGGGCCTCGCCAGCCTGAGGCGCTCGGAGGATGCTTACGTCGATGAGGTCTTTGCCGGCGCTGCGGCCCATGGCGCGCCGATTCTGTGCGCCTCGGTGGCGCGGGCCTACGTCGATCTCAATCGCGACCCCACCGAACTCGATCCCGCCATGTTCATGGATCATCCGGGGATCCACACAACGACGCCGCGCGTCCAAGCGGGCCTCGGCGCCATTCCGCGGATCGCGGGCGATGGTCAGGAAATCTACTGGCGCAAGCTGCCCGCAGGCGAGGCCCAGAGGCGCATCGCCGCGGTCCACACACCCTATCACGATGTCCTGAGCGGGCTCGTCGAGGAGACGAAGATGGCCTTTGGCTGCGCGGTGGTGATCGATTGCCACTCCATGCCCAGCTCGGCGCGGGGACCGCAGCAACCGGACATCGTGTTGGGGGACCGCTTTGGCGCGTCCTGCCATCCATCTATCACGGCCATGGCGGAAGCGACGCTTCGGCGCTTTGGCTACCGCGTGTCCCGCAATGCTCCGTTTGCCGGAGGCCATACGACGCAGACCTACGGGCGGCCGGGCAAGAAGTCCCACGCGCTACAGATCGAGCTCAATCGCAGCCTCTACCTCGACGAACGCACGCTGGAGCGCAGTTCGGGCTTCAAGCGGGTCCATGGCGACATGGCGCGTCTCTCAGCGGTCCTTGCGGAAGCGGAGCTGCATCGCTCGCTCGCCTGAACCGCCTGACATCCGTCAGGCCGCCGTTTCCCAAAAAGAAAACGCCCCGGGGGTGAGCCCGGGGCGAGTTTAATTAGGGAGGAAACGCCCGATAAGGGCGGCGGCGTCGCGAAACGCCGCTGAACTGAGAATACGCTGCACTGCAAAACACGCAACCCCTAAAGTTGATCACAGGCGTTCATTAATCATCTGGAAACCGCCTCACGTCATGTCTCCCAAGGGCGGGACCCTCAAATGCGACCTTTGTGCATCGCACACCTGCAACATCGGGTAGCTGAAGGGAGGCAGGAGACACGATCTCCGTTCGCTCGCTTGCCCTTCCGCCTTCGCGCGTGCAAAACCCGCCCTTCCTGATTGAAAGCCTGAATTCCATGCCGTCGTTGCGCAACATCGCCATTATCGCCCACGTCGACCACGGCAAGACGACGCTGGTGGACCAAATGCTCGCCCAGGGCGGCGCCTACCGGGAGAAGGAGGCGCGTCAGGATCGCGCCATGGACTCCAACGCCCAAGAACGCGAGCGTGGGATCACCATCTTGGCCAAGTGCACATCGATCGTGCGCGGCGATGACCGCATCAACATCATCGATACCCCCGGCCACGCCGACTTCGGCGGCGAGGTGGAACGCATCCTCGGCATGGTGGACGGCTGCCTTCTGCTCGTGGACGCACTGGAAGGCGCCATGCCGCAGACCAAGTTCGTTCTGACCAAGGCGCTGCGCAAGGGTCTGCGCCCTATCGTCGTGCTGAACAAGGTCGACCGTCCGAATGCGCGTCCTTCTCAGGTGCTCGACGATACGTTCGATCTATTCGCCGCCATCGGCGCGAGCGACGAGCAACTCGACTTTCCAATAGTCTACGCGTCCGGAAAGGAAGGCTGGGCGACGACGACGCTCGATGGCGAGCGCAACGATCTCTCGCCACTCTTCGACATCATCCAGAGCCACGTACCCGAGCCCGAGCCGCGCGCGCGCATCGACGAGCCCTTTTCCATGCTCGTCACCATGCTCGACTATGACAAGTTTCTCGGCCGCGTGCTCACGGGGCGTGTTGAATCCGGTCGCCTGAAAGTGGGCGAAACGGTGCTGTCCATGTCGCGCGACGGCAAGGAACATGAACGCGCGCGTCTGTCGAAGCTGCTCGCGTATCGCGGCCTCGACCGCGTGCCGGTGGAGAGCGTCGAGGCCGGCGACATCGTCGCCATCGCAGGTCTTGCAAACACCACTGTGTCCGACACCGTCGCCGACATATCAGTGACGACGCCCGTGCACGCCACGCCAATCGATCCCCCGACCCTTGCGATCACCGTGACGATCAACGACAGCCCGCTGTCGGGCCGCGACGGAGACAAGGTGCAGTCGCGCGTCATCCGCGAACGCCTGTTCCGTCACGCGGAAGGCGACGTCGCGATCAAGATCACCGAGACCGCCGATAAGGACGCCTACGAAGTGGCGGGCCGCGGCGAACTGCAACTCGGCGTGCTGATCGAAACGCTGCGCCGCGAAGGCTTCGAGTTGTCGATCTCGCGTCCGCGCGTGCTGTTCCAGACGGACGAAAACGGTCAGCTGCTTGAACCGATCGAGGAAGTCACCGTTGACGTGGACGATGCGTACGCCGGCGCCGTGATCGAGAAGATGTCGATCCGCAAAGCCGAGTTGCAGGACATGCGTCCCTCCGGCGGCGACAAGACGCGCATCGTCTTTCATGCGCCGGCGCGCGGCCTCGTCGGCTACCACGGCGAGTTCATGACCGACACGCGCGGCGCAGGCGTGATGAACAAGGTCTTCCACGGCTGGGCGCCGCACAAGGGCGAGATCGCGGGACGTCGCAATGGCGGACTGATCGCCAACGAACTCGGCGAAGCGACGGCGTTCGCCTTGTGGAATCTCGAAGAGCGCGGCGTTCTGTTCATCGATCCGGGCGAGGCCGTCTACGAAGGCATGATCATCGGCGAGAATTCGCGGTCCGACGACATGGAAGTGAACCCGATGAAGGCCAAAAAGCTCTCCAACGTCCGCGCTGCGGGTAAGGACGAAGCGATCCGCCTCACGCCGCCGCGTCGTCTCACGCTCGAGCAGGCCATCGCCTGGATCGAGGACGATGAACTCGTGGAAGTGACGCCAAAGGCGATCCGCGTCCGCAAGCGCTGGCTCGATCCGAACGAGCGCAAGCGCCGCGAAAAGCAGAAAGCGGCGTAGGCGCTCTTGAGATTTCGGCGTCCGTCACATTTGGCCCACGCGCACCTCCCGGTGCGCAAACTGTCTAAAATAGCACTCATCACCAGGCGTGTTTTCACGTTGCGGAGACAGATCGGTAAAGCCTCCGCCCCCGGCGGACGAACAGCGGTTCAGAGCGAGAGACCCGCAGCACGCGCCGCACGCGACGCTCCTGCAGCGTTCACGCCCGCAACACTTCATTCACGTTACTGAATCGCTTCATGAAGGCGGCGCGATATTTGCCCGCAGCAAACGAAAAATTAGGCCGCGCTTCGTATGCTCCCCCCTCGGACGGCGTCTCATGGTCCGCGATACGAGGTCCCCAAAGGGGACGCACGAGGGTCATGGTCACGGGTGCAGACGCCTCCTTGCAAGCAGAATTGCGTCGTCAGCAGACACTCCTTCTGACGCAGCAGCTGCCTGTCATGGCCGGTGTGAATGCGTGCAATGCGACGCTCGTCGCTACGCTTTTTCTGACCGGGCCGATGCAGGTTTTCGCGGGCGCTTGGCTCGCACTTCTGCTGATCGCGTCTTCGCTACAACTGGCGTCATGGATGAAGAAGCGAAAGCGCGAGATGCCGCAGTTCGCTTCCGGCAAGGCGTTGAGGCGGGCGCAATTAAGCTCCGCCGTCATCGGAATGCTCTGGGGTCTGACGGCCATCTTCTTCTGGAAGTCGGGTGACTATTTCTCCCAGATCATCGTCACTGTGGTGCTTGGCGGCATGGCGGCCGGGGTCGTTTCCTTGCTCGCACCAATACCGACGGTCACCCGCACGCTGCTCGTGACCATGCTGGGGCCGCTCTTCGTGCGGCTCGCTATGGAGCGCGAGCCGATTCACTGGGTGATCCTGTCGCTGCTCGTCGTGATGTGCTTTGCGCTCGTCAAGGGCGCCGAGCGTAGCCACCGACACATGGTCGAACTCATCCGGTCCGCCCGCGAGATGCAGGGCATACAAGCCGATCTGACAGACGCCATCGAGGCTACGAGCGACGCGATTGCGCACTTTGACGCCGACATGACTCTACTTTCCGCAAACAGACGCTTCAACGAGTGGTTCAAATATCCGCGTTCAGTCGCCGGCGACGACGGCGAAGGCCGCATGCGCGCCGTGGGCCAGGGCCGGTGGGTGGTGTCCAAACTGCTGCCGACCGCGCGCGGCGGCTTTGTCAGCGTCCACACTGACATCACCGAACTGAAGCAACGCGAAGACCTGATCCAGACCGCGCGTCTTTCCGCTGAAGAAGCGAGCCGCGCAAAGTCGGCGTTCTTCGAACAGGTTGGCGTCACGCTGCGCACGCCGATGGAAGAAGTCGTCGCCTATCTCGGATCCAACACGAGCGTGAGCGACGAACGCCGCACCGAGATCGCCACGCATGCCTTGCGTGTGCTCGAAGCGGTCAGCGACATCGCCGATATCGCGACGATCGACAGCCAGTCCTACGAATACCGTTTCGCTTTCGCCAACGTGCGCACGCTTGTCGAGTGGAGCGCCAAGGCCGCCGTCGCGCGCTACGGCAAGCGCCGCAGCGCGAAGCTGCAGATCAACATTCACGATGAAATCGAAGACCTCGTCTGCGACGAGCGCGCACTCAAGCGCACGCTGATGCACCTCATCGTCAACGCGCTCGAGAACACCCCTGACGACAAGGAGATCGGCGTTGACGTCCGCAAGGCGTACGACGGGCAAGCGGAAATCTGTGTGTGGGACTTCGGGGCCGGCTTTGCGCCCGAGCATCTCGACCGCGTGCAGAAAATGGCAGATGGCGAGCAAACAGCGCCATCCGAAATCGCTGCAACTCATGGCATCGGGCTTGGTCTGCGCATCGTCACCCAGGTGGTGCAGCGCCACCGCGGCAGCCTGAAGGCCCTCAGCGAACCGTCGCTCGGGACGTTCGTTTACGTCAAGCTCCCCTACCGCAACAGCTTCTACGCGACGTCCAGCACACTCGATCCCGCCAACGATGATGCGCCGGAGGTCCCCCTGGACCGCGACAACGTCGCGAGCGCGTGATCGGGTATCTCCGGTTTCACAGGCGCGCCGAACGCGGCCGCTACCTCGCTCGTGCTCTGACTTCTCCCCTTTGAATTGATGAAGAGCGCCACGGTGTAGCGCTGCGCCACGACCGTCTCGCCGCGCTCGAACGTATGGAGCGCAATCAAGGCGTCATCGTCGTAGTCAAGAAACTGTGTGCGGACCTCCAAGCGCGCCCGAAAACGCAGCGCCTTGAGAAACTTCATCTCCTTTTATTAGACGACCGGCGTCCACGTGTTGCGCCCAAGGATGTTCGCCACCCCCGAGCGCAGGAAGAGGTTCATCAGCGCATCGTCTCAATCCGGCGCACCATATCAGGCGCCAGCACCCGGTTGAATTCGACGATGTTGGACACCGCCTCGAAAGAAAACGTCGAGCCCGAGTACCAGGTCCTCTGATCGCCCTGCATCGCGCGCATCTGCGAGATAAGCCCTAGGCGCAACGCGTCGGCATCGTAGCGCGGCGCAAACTTCCACACCTTCTGCATGGCGATATGATCGAGATAGCCTCCGCGCTGCTGGATGTCATGGCGGAGCTTTTCGGCAAGGACATCGGTTGGTAGCGTTCCGCCGTACTGAAAGCACATGAAAAAGCGCGTGCCGTGGCGGTCCTTCTTCGGCGGCGGCGATCCCGCTGCGCGCGAGGACAAAAGCGTTCCCGGCGGGGCGCCCGGCCTGAGCGACTCCTCATACGCGACAATGTGGTTGGTGCGCCGCCAGCCCTCGATGGATACGAGCGAAGCCACGATGCGATCCCACTTCACTGAATCGACCACGCGCTGTTCAGCGGACGTCAGATGCATGGCGTTCGCTATTTCGTCCAGCGGCGCTGCGATCAAGAGGGCGTCGACGCGCGTAGCGCCTGCGGGCGTGATGATATCGATGCATTCATTGCCGCGGCGGATTTCATTGACAGGCTGGCCGAGGCGCACGTCGAGAGATTGCGAGAGCCGCTCCCAAAAGGCCTGCCATCCGTTCTCCGGCGCCTTGATGCGCTTCAACGCACCCGAGATCAGCAATGCAGGCCCACACCAGCGCAGCGCCTGCACCGTCGGCGTTTCATCAAGATAGCCGTAGCCCATATTCGTAAGGCCTCGCTGCATGTATCGCCGCATGGACGACAGGCGGCGTGCGTCGAGCCAGGCGCCCACAGGCGTCGCCGCCGCCTCTCGCACGTCCGGATCGTCCGGGCGTTCCTCGAACGCGCGCATCTGGGTCTTCCACACCTTGAAGAAGCGCAGCGCTTCCGACGCCGTGGTTAACGGTCGGTCGCCGAGAATGTACCGGATGACCGGCACGCCATCGATCATCTGTCGGTCAATGGGTCGCTGCGGGATACGCAGCTCCCTCATCCAACGATTGGTCGCCGCGTGGGCGATCGTGGAGTAGCAAGTGCCGATGTCGTGTATCGATCCGTAGCGCGGCGTGGAGAAGGATTTGCCGCCGACGCGTTCCTCCTTCTCGAAGACGATGGCCCGGGCGCGACCCGTCTCCTCAAGGAGGCGCGCAGCACTCAGACCTGCAGGTCCTGCGCCCACAATGCCCACGGTCAGCGGTCGATTGGAAAGGCTGCGTCTGATTTCCCCGACGTGACCGACGGGTACGGACTGCGCGGGCCTTCGCGCATAGAATTCATCGTAGAGCGCTTTCAGCAACACCTCACTCCCAGATCAGGGTGTTCCGCGATGCGACAACACCTGCACAAACACCCTACTTCGCGCCGAACGGCGCCTCGCTTGGTGATGCGTCCCCAAATGGGCGCATCAGCGAAAAAGTCGCCTTGCTGGCGGCGCACTCCGCTAAACCGCGCCAGAAAGGATCAAAATTCGCCAGCGCGCGTCGCCGCGTGCTTAATATTCTCCTACAATAAGGAGCAAATATCGGTAAACGCATCTTTTCTGGCTGGTACGCCGGTTGCAATGCATCTCGCCGAGACGAAGCCGCGCCCGACGGGGGGGCGGCCGAAAGGTGAAGGCGCTTCAGATGGCGAATGAGATCGACCTGCATGTCGGCAAGCGGCTCCGCCGCCGTCGGCGACTTCTGGGGCTGACCCAGCAACAACTTGCTGAAAGCATCGGCATCCGCTTCCAGCAGATCCAGAAATACGAATGCGGCGCCAATCGCGTGACGGCAAGCCGGCTCTATGAGCTCTCGGTCTCTCTGAACGTCCCGGTCGGCTACTTCTTCGAAGGCCTGCAAACCGTCGCGGAAGCGGCCGGCACGCCGGCGAACGTCGCCAACGATCGCGAACTGATCGCTGCCGACGTCCTTTCGCAAAAGGAAACGCTAGAGCTGATCCGCGCTTACTATAAGCTCGGCGAACGCCCGCGCCGCCGCCTGCTCGACCTCGCAAAGTCGCTGCAGGACGAAAACACCGACGCGGCGTAGGCTGCCTAACTGATCGAAGATCGATCGCGAGCCTCGGCGGAAACGCCGGGGCCCGTTTCGCTTTTCGCTGCCGCTCCCTTCCCTCCGCCCCGGGGAAGACGAGTTTGCATTTCTGACGCCGCGACGATTCCGAATCCAAGCGCAACGCCCGCCGTCATGAATGCGAGCGCCGATCCGGTAAGGTAGGCCATCGCTCCGGCCAGAGCGCTCGCGATCCACATCACCGCAGCGACAGCGTGCACGCGCGCAACGAGCAGCATCGCCGCATATCATCGAAATCGCAGAGGGATGATCCGGGCGGCGGCGTATAGACAGCGAGACAGGCGTCGTCGTCGCCAACGTGGAAGGTCGTGCCGCCGCCTTTCTCGAGGCCGTTTCGGCGGACGCGCCAGCCGAAGACTTCGCAAGTCAACCGCGCCGTGCGCACCGGATTGCTGGCGGTGATGTTCACGTGTTCGAGCAGTGCGCGCATGTCCCGCTACTCTTGCGTTCAAGCCGGAATGGGGAGACGCGACTTACTCAATCTAGCTTAGGTCAAGTTCTTTGTCAGAGGTCTTGAATCCCGGCGATCTCCTGACGATCGGCGACCTAGCGACGCGCACGGGGCTCTAGGTATCTGCGATCCGCTTCCACGAGGCGCGTGGTCCCTTCATGTCTTTCCGCAGCGCCGGCGGGCAGCGCCGTTTGCTCCACGCCGACATTCGCCGGCTCTCGTTCATCCTCATCGAGCGGCAGATGAACTGACGATCGAAGAGATCGGCGCGCTGCTGAGGAGCCTTCCGAGCCAACGCACGCCGACGCTGAAGGGCCAGGACGTCCTCAGCCGTGCGTTCCGCAAGATGCGCGATGAATGCATCGCGACGCTCCAGCGCCAGCGCCAGCGCTCCAAACTGGACGCGTGCATCGGATGCGGCTGCCTCTCGCTGAAAAGCGCCGTCTGTAAAACCGAAGTGACCGCGTGGCGCGGCACGGCGCAGGCCCGCGCCTGGCCCTCGGCGACCCGTCGGAACAAGGCTGACGGTGGCGCGCTCTTCGAGAACTCTAGGACAAGCAGAGCCTGTTATGCGGTGATGGACGATATCGGTGTTTGCAGCCGTATGGCTGACGCCCTGCGCGGACGCGGCGGCGCCCGAAGGGTCAGTTGCTGTGGAACCGCCCACTGTCAGCGCGCCCACGGCGGCGCCAGCGCAGTATATCATCCCGCCAAATCCGATCTCACCCTACCGCACCGGCGTGGTGCGCATCGGCATGGGCCTCGACGATCTGGAAACAGCGGCAGGCGCGACACCCCATCCTCGAAGCGACAAGGAGTTCAGCCCTGCACGACGCGCCTGTGGACGCCCGCCAAACGGTCCGCAGGACACGGTCGTCATGGTGCAGAGCTACAGGGTCACGCGCCTCGCGACGACGGACCGTTCACCGCAAACCGCCGCTGGCATCCGTGTTGGCGACAGCGAGGACACCGTGCGCCGCGCCTATGGCGCACGCGTGAAGAGTACGCCGCATACTGTGATTGAAGCGCCTGGCGCTTATCTCACGGCTTTGCAGGAGGGCGACGGCTCGAACGATGCCTCGCGGGGCCTGCAATTCTTGACGGACGCGCAGCGGAGCGTGCGCGCCATCCTCGCGCGCGGGCCAAGCGTCGCGAACGTTAAAGGCTGTGTTTGATGCTACAACGGTGACGAACACACACCTGTCGGTGTAAAGAGGGGCCATGGCCAATGCCCTGGATTTCATTCCCTTCGCGCACGCGCTCGCCGATGCCGCGCGCGAAGCGATCCTGCCGCATTTCCGTGTCGAGACGGAAATCGAGAACAAGAAGTCTGACGCCGCGTTCGATCCGGTCACCGAAGCTGATCGCGGCGCAGAGCGCGCCATGCGCGATCTCATCAAGCTGCATCACCCGACGCACGGCGTGCTGGGCGAGGAGTATGGGGAGACGCCGTCGAAGGACGGCTGGTCGTGGACGCTCGATCCCGTGGACGGTACGCGCGCGTTCATCTCGGGATTGCCGGTGTGGGGCACGCTCATCGCGCTCGCGTTCGAGGGACGCCCCCTCGTCGGCATCATCGACCAAGGCTTTCTCGATGAGCGTTACATCGGCTTTCCCGGCGGTGCGGAAGTTACCGCGCGCGGAGTCACGCAACCGCTAAACGTGCGCATCTGCGCGCATCTCAACGAAGCCGCCATCGCCACCACCGATCCCTTTCTCTTCGAGGGCGCCGAAGCCGGAGGCTTCGAGATGGTGCGGCGGACATCCCGCTTGCAGCGCTATGGCTGCGACTGCTACGCTTTCGCGATGCTTGCGGCGGGCCGCATGGACGTGGTGGTCGAGAGCGGGCTGAAACCCTGGGACGTGCAGGCGCTGATTCCGGTGATCGAGGGCGCCGGCGGCATGGTCACCAACTGGCGCGGCGGCCCGGCGTGGATGGGCGGCCAGGTGATTGCTTCGGGAGATTCACGTCCACATGAACAGGCGCTGGTAGCGCTGAAACGTGCGGCGAAGGCCTAGCCTCTTCCCTCACCCGCCAACGGCAGAAAGGTCATGCACTGGCTGTCGCATTGCTGACGCCCGTCTTCGGCGCAACAGCATCGGCAATCGTATCGAATGCCGCCCAGAACTGAGCGCGGATGTTGTCGGTTTCCATCATGATTTCATGGCGGGCGCCGTCGACCATGATGTGGCGGGCGTTCGGCAGGAGCGTTGCGACTTCGGCATGGCTCGAATTGTCCACGATGCTCTCTTCGCCAGCGCTCATCACCATGATCGGCATGCGCAGGTGGTTTAGCGCGCCCGGCGTGTGGAAAGTGTCGATGGCGTCGAGCGCGGCGGTCACCCAGCCGAGCGTGGGGCCGGCGAGCGCGAGCGCCTTGTTTTCGGAAACAAGGCCCTGCGCGCGGGCGTAGCGTTCCTGATCGTGCGTGAGCGCGTTCTTCTTGAATGACTGCTTCTTCCAGTTCTTCTCGACGCCGGGCGCAAACAGGCCGCCCATGCCGGACGCGGTCATGAAGCGCGTGAAGTCCTCCGCGAAGCCCTTTACGTTCGCGATGCCCCACATGGGCGCGCTGAACACGGCGCCGTCGGCGACCAAGCGATTGGTCTGCATGGCGCGCAGGGCGATGCATCCGCCCATGGAATGCGCGAGCACCACATGCGGTCGCGGCAGCCTGTCACCCAGCATGCGCATTGCGGCGTAGATATCTGCCACCGGATCATCAAACGTGGCGAGGTGGCCCTTGAGCGGGTTCTTCTGTTCGCGGCCCGAAAGGCCTTGACCGCGCCAGTCCATGGTGAACACTGCAAAGCCGCGTTGCTGCAGCTCGGTGATCACCTCAAAATACTTCTCGATGAACTCCGTGCGGCCCGTAAAAAGGATCACCGAACCGCGGGCCGTTGCTTGAGCGGGGGCGAGGAGCGCGCGCAGCTTAACGCCGCCGCGCCCCTCAAGCCACAGCTCCTCCCCGCCTGCCGGCTCCGGGTTGCCGGTGACGTGGACGAACGCCATCGCCCTTAGCGCAGCTTCGACAGGATCGGCTGCAGCTTCATGGCGATCGACATGTCGCCATCCACTTTCAGCTTGCCCTGCATGAACGCCATGGTCGGATCGAGCTTGCCCTGCGCCATGGAGAGGAAATCGTCCCAGGCGAGCTTGATTGTGCAGTCGGCCGCCTTGTCGTCATTCGACACGGCGTTGGGCTTCGACACGCCATCGATGTAGATCTTGCCGACATCGCCGAAGTCGAACTTCAGGGTTTTGCCGAGGCCGGATTCGTCGCCGACGGCTTCCGTGATCTTCGCGGTGACTTCGCCGAGTTCCATATTCTATCCCTCTCCTGTTTGGGACATCCCGTAAAGCACGCCGGACCGGCGCTATCAAGGCGAAGCGCCTGTCGCGAACGTCAACGTGAGGCGGTCATTCCTCCAGCTCGACGTCCCAGTACAGGTAGTCGACCCACGTCTCGTGCAGGTGATGCGGGGGAAAGCGACGCCCCATCCCCTGCAGCTCGTGCATGTTCGGACGGCGCGGCCGGTGCGGAAGGTTGAAGCCCACCTCGCGCAGCGAGCGCCCCCCCTTTTGCAGATTGCAGGGGCCGCAGGCGGTGACGATGTTCTCCCACGTCGTCCGCCCGCCGCGCGAGCGGGGAATCAGGTGGTCGAAGGTGAGTTCGCTGGCGGCGCCGCAATACTGGCAGTGGAAGCCGTCGCGCAGAAATACGTTGAAGCGCGTGAATGCCGGCGGACGGTCCTGGCTCACATATTCGCGCAGCGAGATCACCGACGGCAGGCGCATCGCGAAGCTCGGCGAACGCACTTCGTGATCGTATTCCGCGATGACGTCGACGCGCTCCAGGAAGACCGCCTTCACCGACTCCTGCCACGGCCACAGCGACAGCGGATAGTACGAGAGGGGTCGATAGTCCGCGTTCAGAACCAGGGCCGGGAAGCCCGAGGGCGGGGTGCTAACGACCTGCATGGTCGCCTCCCATGTGAGGGGCGACCGTCCGGTCGAGGGGCCCGAAGGCCGCGAGTGCGAGCCGCGCTATGGAACTGAAGACGCACCTCCTTGGCGGTGATGCCTACCAGCGAACGGCCTCCCGCGCCACCCTCTCAATGCCGATTCGCGATGACGTTGTGATGACACTGGAGCAGTGACGGGGCTACTTCAGCTTCCCCGCAAGCGCGGCTCGCAGGAATTCCCCGCCGAGTTGCAGACCGTCAGGCCCGATGGAGTGCGGCACGCCGTAGGAGACGTGCCACTGTGCGCCGATGTCCGCCGCCGCGAGGCCCTCGGCCGCCGCAAACAGCGCCGCGACCGGGATCATTTCGTCCTGATCGCCATGCACCAGCAGCACCGGCGGGTTGCACCTCGCCTCGTCCTTGAGTTTTCCCGCCGCCGGCAACGCGCCGGAGAAACCCACGATTGCGCCTAGCCGTTCCCGCCGCAGGCCCACATGCAGCGCCATCATCGTGCCCTGGCTGAACCCCACGAGCGCCAGCCGATCCGGCGCGATCTGATAGCGCTCAAGCTCGCGGTCGATGAACTTTTCCAGCACGCCGGAGGCGCGCGCGACGCCCATCTCCACTTCGCGCGGATCAAGGCGCGAGATCGGAAACCACTGATATCCGCCGGGCGCCATCGGCACGGGCTCGGGCGCATTCGGCGACACGAACTGCGTGTTCGGCAAAGCCCTCGCCCAATACGGCGCCAGCGAGATGAGATCCTCCCCGTTCGAGCCGTAGCCATGCAGCAGCACGACAAGGCTGGAAGGTTTCCCGCCCGCCGCCGGCGGCATGCGCGGTCCGTCGATATGTCCAATCATGCGGGGGAGTTAGGGGATGATGTCGCGCGGCGCCACCCTCCCGCGTTTACGGAGGAGGGAAAGATCGCCAAGCACCCGGGGTAAGGACGCAGCGGCGCAGGCAGGGTCTCGTCCTGTGAGACCGGGCCCTTACCCTGACCTTACTACGTTCGGTCGGCGCCTCTCCCGTTAACGGGAGAGGGACTATTCCGCCGCCAGCTGCTTTGCGCGCAGCGAACGCCGCCAACGAAGCAGGAACCAGCCCAGCGGAACGAGCACGAGCGCCACTGGGATCAGCACGGCGATGAGGCGGATGATGAGGGCAAAGCCCTGCATCACGATGGAGAAGAATTCGGTCAGCGCGTCGGCGACGGGGTCGAAGGCGCCGCCGGTCACGGCGCTCGGCTTGGACTGGTAGCCGAGATTGAGGATCGACATGGACACCCGCTCGCGCATCACGGCGAGCTGGCTTTCCGCACTGTCGATCTCGCCCTGCACGCGCGCGAGTTCGCGTTCGGTTTCCAGAAGCTCGGAGAGTTTCCCCGGACGCGAGCGCAGGATCTGCTGCAGGCGATCACGGAGCGTCTTCTGCGCATTCAGATGCGCGCTCGCGTCGACGATCTGGCGCGTGAGGTCTTCGCTCGAGACATTCTCCTCGCGCACGCGACCGCCGGCCTCCTTGGCCTGACCTTCGAGGCCCTTGCGGAATGCTTCCAGCCAACGCGGTTCCGCGCGCAGCGTGATCTGGCCGTACACGGCGTCGTCGCCTTGCGCGTTGATCGACGAGTTGATGACCTGACAAGCGCGCGGGCCCGCCGTAAGGCACGCCTGCTCATGCGTGCCCATCACGCCGCGCACATTGCGCGCCGGCACTTCAATGCCGACGCCATAGACATAGGCCAGCATAGGCGTTGCGCCGATGACGGGGCCGGCCGGCGGCGGCCCCGGCGCGGGCGGGGAGGCAGGCGGCGCGACTTCCATGCGCGCGGCTTCGCCGCCGGTCGCCTGTGGCATCTGCGGGGCATAGACAGCGTCAGCGGCGACGGCCGCCGCCTCCTCCGTGGGCGCCGTGGACCGCACGTCGCGACTGCAGCCCGCCAGCGCGAGCGCCAGCAGCGCCGCCGTGATCACCGTTCTCATGACATCCCGCTCCCGTGGTCTGCAGCGGGCCTAGAACGTCCGCGCGTCAAAGTCATGGCGTCTCTTGCGCGGTGCGCACCGGTGCTATGCACGAACGCCATGGCTGATTTCGTCACCCGTTTCGCGCCCTCGCCCACCGGGCTGCTGCACCTCGGCCACGCCTTTTCGGCGCTAACCGCGTTCGATGCGGCGCGCGAGGCGAGCGGGCGCTTCATCCTGCGGATCGAGGATCTCGACGCCGGTCGCTGCCGCTCCGAATTCGAAGCCGCGATCTACGAAGATCTCGCATGGCTTGGGATCAGGTGGGAAACGCCGGTGCGGCGGCAATCGGAGCACATGGCCGACTATGCGCGCACACTCGACGATCTCATCGCGCGCGACCTCGTCTATCGCGACTTCCGGACGCGACGCGAACTCGTCGCCGACAGCCAGGACGCACCGCACGGGCCGACCGACGTGGTGCGCAGCGGTTCCGCGCCCGATGAAGCGGAGCGGCTCGAGGCGGGCCAACCCTTCGCGTGGCGCCTGTGGCTTGATCGCGCGCTCGATGTGATCGGCGGCGCAATGGAATTCGAAGCCGACGGCGAGACGATCAACGCCGAACCCGAACGCCTCGGCGACGCCATCCTCGCGCGCAAGGAATTCCCGACGAGCTATCACCTGGCAAGCGTGCACGACGATGCGCTGCAGGGCGTGACACACGTCATCCGCGGCAAAGACCTGCGCGAGGCGGCGCACCTCCATGTGCTGCTGCAAAGGCTGATGGGCTGGCCGACGCCAGTCTATCGACACCATGGTCTCATCGTCGGCGCAGACGGAAAGCGCCTGGCGAAACGCGATCACGCGGTGACATTGCAGAGTCTGCGCGCAGAGGGTGAAACTGCGACCGGCGTGCGCACGCGCCTCGGACTCGGGATTCGATGAAATAATGATGCTTGCTGCTCTGGGGCTCGCCGCCTGTTTCGGACCGCCACAACCCTTCACGATCCGCGGCTGTGACGGCCAAACCATGGAGCCCTTCATCACCCGGGACGGCGCGACGCTGCTTTTTTAATTCCCGCAACGGCCCGCGAAATCAGACCGACATCTTCCGCGCCGAACGCATCGACGCGCACACCTTCAGCTTTCGCGGGCCCGTCGCCGGCGCCAATTCGCCGATGCTCGACGGCGTGACGACGATGTCGCGCGACGGCGCCTTCGCGTTGATATCCAAGCGCCGCCTCGAAGCACGCCACGCCACGATCTGGACCGGTCGCTGGAACAGTTCCCATGTCGGCGCGCTACGCCCAGAAACCGCGCCATCGCCCGGCAAGCCGCCACTCTTCAACATGGACATCGAAATGTCCGCCGATGGACGACGCCTTTACTTCGCCGACAATAAATGGTCGCCGTTCGGACCGCCCAGCGCTTCGGACTTCAATGTCGCCGTGCGCGACGGCGCTGGGTGGCGCCGCGCGCCGGAATTCGACTTCTGGTGCGCGCGCGTGAACGATCCGCGCACGCTCGAATACGCCGCCGGGATTTCAGAAGACGAGCGCGAACTGTATTTCACCCGCCTAGCGCCGCGCTTTCTCGCGCCGCCGCGACTGGAAATCGTGGTCGCCACCCGGCCGGATGCCGCAAGCCCCTTCGGCGCCCCGGCGCGCGTGGCGAGCATTACCGGCTTCGTCAAGGGGCCCACGGTCGCCCCCGACGGCGCGCTGTACCATCACGCGAAGATCGACGACATGCACCGCCTGTTTCGGACGCCGCACACATGTCCGTCTGAAGGTCGCATTGCCCCGGCGCGATCCCCCGGCTAGACCCTGCGCCAACCCGAATACCCCCAAGCTCAGGAGCAGCCTAATGGCCCGTCGCAACAAGATCGCCCTCATCGGCGCCGGCATGATCGGCGGCACGCTCGCCCACATCGCCGCACGCGAAGAGCTGGGCGACATCGTCTTGTGCGACGTGGCCGATGGCATCCCGCAGGGCAAGGCGCTCGACATCGACGAAGCGACGCCGGTGTTCGGCAAGGACGTGAAGGTCACCGGCGCAACCGTGAAGGAAACCGCCGATTACAAGGCCATCGAAGGCGCCGACATCTGCATCGTCACCGCGGGCGTGGCGCGCAAACCCGGCATGAGCCGCGACGACCTCATCGGCATCAATCTCGGCGTGATGAAGTCCGTCGCCGCGGGCATCAAGGCGTATGCGCCGAACGCGTTCGTCATCGTCATCACCAACCCGCTCGATGCGATGGTGTGGGCAATGCAGAAATTCTCTGGCCTCGACCCGAAGAAGGTCGTCGGCATGGCGGGCGTCCTCGACTCGGCGCGCTTCCGCTATTTCCTCTCCGAGAAGTTCAACGTCGCGGTGGAGGACGTGCAGGCCTTCACGCTTGGCGGGCATGGCGACGACATGGTGCCGCTGGTGTCCAACTCGTCGGTAGGCGGCGTGCCGCTGCCGACGCTCGTGCAGATGGGCTGGTGCACGCAGGAAGAGCTCGACGCGATGGTCGATCGCACCCGCAAGGGCGGCGCCGAAATCGTCAACCTCCTGAAGACGGGCTCAGCATTCTACGCGCCGGCGGAAAGCGCCATCGCCATGGCGCGCTCCTACCTGAAGGACCAAAAGCGCGTGCTCGCGTGCGCAGCGCACCTCACCGGCCAGTACGGAATCAACGATCTCTACGTCGGCGTGATGACCGTGATCGGCGCGGGCGGCGTCGAGCGCATCGTCAATGCGCCGCTGTCGGACGCTGAGAAGGCTATGATGGCCAAGAGCGTCGAGGCGGTGAAGGGCCTCGTCGAGGCCTGCAAGGCAGCCGATCCGTCGCTGGCGTGAGCCACCCGCTCGGCCCCACCCTCGAAACCGCGCGTCTCATCCTGCGCCCGCCGGTGCAGGAGGATCTCGATGCGTTCGCGGCGTTCAGCGCTGATGGGGAGAATGTGAAGTTCGTCGGCGGCGCGCAGCCGCGCAGTTCTACGTGGCGGGGCATGGCGTCGATCGCGGGCTCGTGGGCGCTTCTGGGCTACGGCATGTTCTCGGTGATCGAGAAAGAAAGCGGACGCTGGATCGGGCGACTCGGGCCGTGGCAGCCGGCGGAGTGGCCGGGCACGGAAGTAGGCTGGGGCCTCGTGCGCGAGACGCAAGGCAAAGGCTACGCCACCGAAGGCGCGAGCGCGGCCATGGACTGGGCCGTCGACCACCTCGGCTGGACCGACATCATCCACTGCATCGATCCCGCGAACTCGCCGTCGCAGAAAGTGGCTGAACGTCTCGGGTCGAAGAACCGCGGCCCCGGCCGCATGCCGCCGCCGTTCCAAGAAGCGCCCATCGACCTCTGGGGCCAGACAGCCGCAGAATGGAAAGCGCGGCGGCGCTGAGGGCGGCGCTTTTATCCCACCGTCGGCGGCGCGCTTTCAGAACGTCACCACGCTGCGGATGCTCTCGCCGGCGTGCATGAGATCAAACGCGTCGTTGATCTTCTCTACGGGCATGACGTGGGTGACGAGATCGTCGATGTTGATCTTGCCGTCCATGTACCAGTCGACGATCTTCGGCACGTCGGTGCGGCCGCGCGCGCCGCCGAAGGCCGAGCCCTTCCACACGCGGCCCGTGACGAGCTGGAACGGACGCGTCGAGATCTCCGTGCCCGAGGGCGCTACGCCGATAATGATGCTCTCGCCCCAGCCGCGGTGGCAGCACTCGAGCGCCTGACGCATGGTCGTGGTGTTGCCAATGCACTCGAACGAGAAATCCGCGCCGCCCCCGGTGAGATCGACGATCGCTTCCACGACCTTGTCGCGCCCGACTTCGTCGGGATTCACGAAGTGCGTCATGCCGAACTTCTTCGCGAGTTCGATCTTCTTCGGATTGAGATCGACGCCGATGATCTTGTCGGCGCCGACCATGCGCGCGCCTTGAATGACATTCAGGCCGATGCCGCCGAGACCGAACACGACGACATTAGCTCCCGCCCACACCTTCGCCGTCCAGATCACCGCGCCGATGCCCGTGGTCACGCCGCAGCCGATGTAGCAGACCTTCTCGAAGGGCGCGTCCTCGCGGATCTTCGCCACCGCGATCTCAGGCAGCACCGTAAAATTCGAAAACGTCGAACAGCCCATATAGTGCGCGACGAACTTGCCATCCGCGCTGAAACGGCTCTCACCGTCCGGCATCACGCCCTTGCCCTGCGTAGCGCGGATAGACGTGCAGAGATTGGAGCGCTGCGAGAGGCAGGTTTTGCAGCCGCGACACTCAGGCGTGTAGAGCGGGATCACATGATCGCCGGGCTTCACGCTCGTCACGCCAGCGCCGACCTCGCGCACAATGCCTGCCCCTTCATGACCGAGCACGCACGGAAACATCCCTTCAGAGTCGAGACCCGACAGCGTGTAGGCGTCCGTGTGGCAAACGCCAGACGCTTTGATCTCCAACAGCACCTCACCCGTCTTCGGACCCGCGAGATCGATGGTTTCGATGGTCAGCGGCTTCGACGCTTCCCAAGCTATGGCGGCGCGGGTTTTCATGGTTGTGATCCTTCGCAAATCGAGAACTGCGTTTTGATACGCGACGCGAACGCTATCAAGCCTCCCCCGCCTGCGGGGGAAGGACACACGGGAGCGAAGCGCAGGTCAGCGTGAGGGCCAGAGAGACCACGAAGCTCCCGCGTCTCAAAGACATTCAGCGTTCGCTCACTGCATTCGCTTCTCTCTCTCCCTCTCCCTTGAGCGGGAGAGGGCCTGAGGCTAGATCAAATCTCCCGCCTTCATCGCTGCCTGCACTTTCGGGCGCGTAGCCACGCGCTGCATGTAAGCGGCGATTTTGGGCTACTGCTGCAAGTCAATCTGGTGGAAGTTCGCCCAGTTGATCACCGTAAACGCTTAGGCGTCGACGGGCGTGCGTTTTTCGCCCGCCATGTATTGCTGGTTGTCGAGCGTGCCCTTGATCTCGTCGAAGCGCTGATCTCGTCGAAGCACTTGCCGAGCCTGGTCTTTGCAGACGCCTTCGACTCGCCGTGCGCCGCGGGATCCCACAACGGACCGAAGCCCTTGTGCAGTTCCGTCGCCGCGAACGTGAGCCTCGACTTTATCTACGCCGCGGGGATTGATCGCGTAGCAGTCGTCGCCGTTCTCGGTCTGGTGCGCGCGCAGGTGGACCTTTACCAGATCCAGCGTCACGCCCGATTCCGTCACCGAAATGTGCGGCGCCATCGCGCAAGATCAGGGTGAATAGTAGAGTTTCATTGCTCGCCTCCTCGCATCAGGAGCGCACCCCGCTTCCTAATCGCCGCCGGCGTCCGGTTCAAGCGACGCCATCCTCCCGAACGGAACCGGCACGGAGATGGACTGTTTTCCGGCACAGACATTGCGCACGCCCCGGGTCTATCGGGCATCCTCCACAACGACCTGCCGCTCGATCCGCATCGCTGCGATGGCGTTGCGGTTGCGGCGGAGTATCTCGAAGCGATAGCCGTGATAGGCGAAGACCTGACCGGGATCTGGGATGGTCTGGCTCTCGTGGATGACGAGGCCCGCCACGGTGACAGCTTCGTCGTCCGGAAGGTCCCAACTCATCGCGCGATTGAGATCTCGGATCGGCACCGTGCCGTCGACATTCACGCTGCCGTCGGGTTGCGGACGCACGCCGGTGAACGGCACGTCATGCTCGTCCTTGATGTCGCCGACGATCTCTTCGATGATGTCTTCCAGCGTCACGAGCCCTTCTAGCGCGCCGAATTCGTCCACAACGATGGCGAAGTGCTCGCGCCGCTTCAGGAACTCCGCGAGCTGATCTTCCGCCCACGTCGTCTCGGGCACGAACCATACCGGGCGCAACACGTCCTCGATCACAAGACCGTCGCGCCCCTTCTCAGAGATCGCACGCAGGAGATCGCGCGCGTGCAAGACGCCGACGATGTTCTCCGGATTGTCGCGCCATACCGGAAGCCGCGTGTGGGAACTCGCCATGGCCTGCGCAAGGATTTCCCGCGGAGGCAGCGCGGCGTCTATGGTTTTCATCGACTTGCGGTGGACCATGACATCTTCAACGGTGAGATCGCCCAGCGCGAACGCACCTTTCAGGCGATCGCGCACGTCGCTGTCTACGGCGCCTTCTTCTGCATGCAGTTCCACAGTACCGAGAATCTCTTCGCGCGCCGCCAGCACATCGACGCCTTCGGCTACTTTGACGCCCATCAGGCTCAGCGCCTGTCGCACGATCCACTGTACCCCCGCCACGATGGGTGAAAGCCCGCGCACCATCCAAGTCACCGGCGACGACACGATGCGCGCCAGCTGGTCGGCGTTGGTGATCGCCCATGTCTTGGGCAACACTTCTCCGAAGATCAAAAGCAGGGGTGTGAGGACGAGCGTCGAAATCAGCGGCCCGTATTGCGGGTACATCGCTGTGAAGATCGTCGCAGCGATGGCGGACGCGGCGATGGTGACGAAGTTGGCGCCGAGGAGAATGGCGCCGATCATGCTTTCGCGGCTTTCCATCAACCGGACAACGCGCTTTGCAGCCTTGTCGCCGTCTTTCTCCAGGCTCAGCATCCGCGCGCGCGACGCAGCCGTCAGCGAAGTCTCCGCCATGGAGAAGAACGCATTCAGCAGGATGAGCACGGCGATGACCGTCGCCGCAATCGGGATCGCGGTTAGCATTTTTCTGTTCCTAGAGGTGTTCTAGAAGGAAGGCATGCACGTGTTCGGGCGCCACGTCGCGTGCGACAAAGGCTTCTCCGACAGCACGCGCGAGAATGAAGGTCAGCGCGCCGCCTTCGTTTTTCTTGTCGTGCATCATCGCGTCGACGAGGCGCTCGGCGATGAACGGCGCGCCCGGCAGGCGCGAGAGTTCCGTTTCAAAACCTGTTGCGCGCAGATGCGCGGTGACGCGTTCGGCGGCGCCAGCGTCGCAGAGGCCGAGCTGAGCAGAAAAGCCGAACGCAAGGCCCAGCCCGCAACCCACCGCTTCGCCGTGCAGGATCGCGCCGTCCATGCCTGCTTCGACTTCAATCGCGTGCGCGAAGGTGTGGCCGAGATTGAGCAGCGCGCGCACGCCGCCCTCGCGCTCATCGGCCGCCACAATCTTCGCCTTCGCATCGACGGCGATTTCGATGGCGTGCGCAGTTGCAAACACGCTCCCGTCGCCGCCTTCGATGATGCGCGGACCTTCCCGCTCGCACCAGTCAAAGAAGGGCGCATCGCTGATGAGCCCGATTTTCACGATCTCCGCATAGCCCGCGCGTCGCTCGCGCTCAGGCAATGTCTCAAGCACATCTTGATCTGCGAGCACCAGACGCGGCTGATGAAACAGCCCGACGAGGTTTTTCCCGGCCGCCGCGTTGATCGCTGTCTTGCCGCCAACGGAACTGTCCACCTGCGCGAGCAGTGTGGTCGGTATCTGCACGAAGTCGAGGCCGCGCTTCAGCAGCCCCGCCGTCAATCCCGCAAGATCGCCGATCACGCCGCCGCCGAACGCGATCACCAGATCGCGGCGTTCAAGCCCAAGCGCGAGCAAGCGGTCCGTGAGCAACTCCAGTCCGAGAAAGCTTTTCTGCCCTTCCCCTGCCGGCAGCACGATTGCGTGCGCTTCGATGCCGCCGCCCTTCAATCCTTCCAGCAATGCAGGCAAATGCAGCGCCGCAACCGTCTCGTCGACGACGATCGCCGCCTTCCGCCCCGGCGCGAAAGGCGCGATACGGCTGCCCGCGTTCTCAAGCAAGCCGCTGCCGATCACCACGTCATAACTGCGCGCGCCGAGATCGACGTGGACTGTACGTTCGCCGCTCATGGTGTCGCGCTCGCTGCAGCCGCACGCTCCGCCAGCGCGCGGATCACCGAGGTCACCGCCGATGCGTGCGGACCGTTGTTTGAATCGACCACAAGGTCTGCCTCTCCATATATGGGATACCGCTCGGCCATAAGACGTTCCATGATCGCGCGCGGATCGCCCTGCTTCAAAAGCGGGCGGTTGTCGCGCTTTTCCACACGCCGCATAAGCACATCGAGGTCAGCGCGTAGCCAGATCGACGTGGCGTGTGCGCGCACAAGGGCGCGCGTGTCCGCGTTCACGAAAGCGCCGCCGCCGGTGGCGAGCACATGTGGCGGACCCTGCAGCAGCCGCGCGATCACGCGCCGTTCGCCGCGACGGAACTCTTCCTCGCCGTGCAGGGCGAATATTTCGGAGACCTCGAGCCCCGCCGCCCTCTCGATTTCTTCGTCGGCGTCGATGAACGGCAGACGCAGGAGAGCGGCGAGGCGTCGGCCAACTGTGGTCTTGCCGGCGCCCATGAGGCCTACGAGCACGATCGGACGGTCCACCACGAGGGCGGACGCGACGCTGTGGATATCCCCAAGGGGTTCCGCCGTCCCGCCGCCGCCTGTCACGTTCTACTCCTGTTCTCTCGCCAACCTGCGCAAAAGGGTAGCGCGACTGGAAACTCGCCGCATTTTGCGGTCAATCTCGCTGCATCGCAACGTCGCCAGATTCGCGACGCGTTAAGCATGAGGAAGCGGGCACGTGAGACGACGCAGGCGCAGAGGGCCGGGCATGAGTCCGCGCACCGGCATGATTCTCCTCGCCGTGACCGGAATCGCGGTGGCTTTCGGCTTCGTCTATCTGATGAATGTCGCCGACACCGTCGATCCGCAGCGCAGTGAAAAGCGCATCGAGCTGCCTGATGCATTCAAGAGCTAGTCGCCTCTGCGGCGCGGCGATGATTGCGCTGATAGCGGGTTTCGCCGTCGCGGCACCGCACGCGGCGTCATCGCAGGCCATCGAACAGGGTTCGCTCGCGGAGCTTGATCCGTGGGCCGTCGGCGCGATCTCGCGCGACCAGGCGCTGCCTCGCGATCTCTGGCGCCAGAGCGATCCGACGGCGCTCGGCCTTCTGTTCGATCGCATAACCACGAATGTCGGCTCGCCCGCCGGTGCGCGCCTCGCGCGACAAGCATTGCTTTCCCCATCGCTCCCGCCACCCGGCGACACGATCATCGCCGCGCGCAAACGCTATGAAGCGCTCGCTCGGATGGGACTCGCCGACGAGATCGTCTCGATGGTCTCGGGCTCCGGTGAAGCCAAGCGCGATCCCGGGATCGTACTCTACGCGACGCAGGCCGATCTCGCGCGCGGCCGGCTGAACGACGCATGCCGTCGTGCAGTTGGGATCAACGCCGATGCGCCGCCGCCCTTCGTGCTGCGCCTGCGTGCGCTTTGTGTCGCCGCGGCGGGCGAAAAAGACGCCGCCGATCTCGCACTTGAAGTGGCGCGCGCCGCTGGCGCCAACGACGTGTGGTTCGATTCCGTGATCGCCACGATCAACGGCGCGCCGCCTGCACGGGCCGCGGTGGCGCGCTACGACACCTCGCTCAACGCCGCGGCATCGCTTGCGGCGAAACTGCGCGCGCCGCCGCAGAACGGCCTGCTGAATGCGTCGTCGTTTGCGCTGTCCATGGTCGCGCGCGACGAAAATGCGGCGCCTGCACTCCGCGTGCAGGCCGCCGCGAAAGCCCTGCGCCAAAACACCATCACGCCCACAGTTGCGCGCGCCGCCGTGCGCGGCCAGGGAACGCAGCGTGGCGCGGCAATCCTTGCTTCCGCCGTCGACGAGACCGAAGCCGCCGCCAATCCCTACGCGCAGGCGCTCGCCATAGAAAGCGGGCTTAAGCGGTCGAAACCACACGGCGAGTTCGCCGCCATGGCGCGCCTCTTTGCGCCGGAAATCGCCAACATGCGCGCCGACGTGGGCACTGCGCCCGCCGCTGCGACGTTCACGCGCGCGGCGCTCGCCACCGCGGACTATCGCACCGCGCAGACCTGGCGCGCTGCAGCTGATCTCGCGCCCGCCAACGTGCCGCTGCTCACCATCCTCGATCTAGCGCTCGCGGCAGGCACCAACGACACGGCGAATGTCGCAGCCCTCGCTGACCGGCGCA
>Ga0247843_1002948_pt1 | contig 29206 bp, 31 predicted proteins | sample LaCruzMarch2017__FD_192420 | JGI IMG/M metagenome (GOLD analysis project Ga0247843, IMG submission 192420) | Freshwater microbial communities from meromictic Lake La Cruz, Castile-La Mancha, Spain - LaCruzMarch2017_8m | ecosystem: Environmental > Aquatic > Freshwater > Lake | place: Spain... | reverse complement strand
CATCACTGTGATTCCTGCGTACATTTTAGAAGGGTGTAGAGCCATATTCTCTCTCGAGCTTTCAGAGAACGTAACAGAGATTAAAGGGTGGGCATTCAGCTATTGTTACTGTCTACGAAATGTGGCCATTCCTCCAAATGCTGTCTTTGGTGATAACATCTTTATTCATGCTCTGAATGGAGATGATATGACGGATCTTCAACGGCTATTTGGTAATTCGGATGCAAGAATTATGAGAGAGCTGCAGCACCGATTCGATAGACTGCCTATCCATAGAATAGTCTACTATCAGTCATATCATCAGGGGGTGCTTCAGAATCTGATTGCTGCAATAAACATGACTTTGGAACAGTGTCAGGCATTACACATTGAGTTAGATTCAACGGGCAATCGACGGGATTGCCTAGGAATGACCCCGCTTCATATTTTGGCATGCTCTTCTGTCCATGATCTGGAGGTGTACCGCCTAATAGTTGAGAAGTACCCAAAAATCTCATTACCAAAGATGGATGGGGGGCACTGCCTCTGCTCTATGCATTTTGGGGTGCTGCACCAGTTGAGATTATACAATTCCTTCTTGAGAGCTATCAATCACTCTACCCTGATCATGTATTCAACTGGACCAAGATGGTAGATACAATGGGGAGGACTAATACGCCAAAGGAAAGAATTGAGAATCTACTTCGTGTGAAACGAATGTATTTCCCTGAGCAGCCAATTGATTGGGAATATTTACTTGTTGTTTTTGTATCGTATTCATATTTCTCCTTTGCTGGAGCACCGTATCAAGAACGAGTGCAATTTTTAATCATGTGTGGTTTGTCATCACGAGTGGAAGCACTTCCCTTCAAAATTTGGCGTGACTGCATCATAGAGATGATTGGAATTGCAGACTTTGAAGACAATAATCACATCAAAAAAGGAGACAACTTGAGAGAATTACGTTCAATTCAAGACAAACTTGCCCATTTTGAATGTGAATACCCAAAGCTGAAAGAGGCTACAACCTTGTTGGAGCTTGCATTGTGGAAGTTAAGGATGAATGCTCACAGCCACACAGGGATGAATATTCGTCGCCAGAAAAAAAGGAAGACCGATGAAGCAAGTGTTCGAAGACAGAGTCGTGTTACCTGTGGGGCTAATGTTATCATTGGGCATGTGTTGCCGTTTCTAATTTAGTCCGCGGTGACTTCAAAAGAATATCAAACAGTTGATGACTTCTATTGAAATTAGTTTTTAACGATGAATCAAATGCTGACATTGAGACTGAATTATATTATCAACTTTTGTTTGTTACTCCCTCTTATGTCCTTTTGTCAATAGAGAAGAATTAGATATCTTCTGCATTGCAAATAGTAATGCATACATAATCGATCCAAGATATATATTTGCAGATGTGACAATTAGACCAGCACCTGGAGGAGGAGTGTTGGAGGCATCCCAACGAAGTACCATAACAGGTCGATCGACATTCTTTCCCTCCTCTTCGGATTTGGGGTAACCTCTCCCTCTGTGAAATATTCTTGCATCATAGATAATTGCATCTCCTGCATCTATACACCCTAGTAGTGGCATTATGAATAATGAATTTTCTTCATTCACACCATTATCATGATCATCACTCTGCTTGAAATTCACTGGAAAGTAACTTTGCATACAATTCCAACATTGTGAGCATGTCGAATAGTCTTCTTGATGTGAACCTAATATCAACTCAGTAGGACCATTGGTATGTATGTCTTGCAATGCCACAATAGCGGTCAAACCCATAAACTTGTTATCTCTATGCCATATTTGATTAGTCGAATTTGGATATGCATTTAGGAATTGAACTTGTGTAATCATATACCGTTCGATCCCATGCTCTTCAAAGTAGGATTGTACAATGTGGTGCAATGACACCTGAGGAGGGATTTTTTCAGGCTCATCGATTGTTTCGCGGTTGTTGTTACTTCTTCCTTGTCTTCTACGACGTAGTGGCCACCATAAACCATCTAACCAAGATGTCTTTTCGATTCCTTGGGTATCATCGTTAGATGTATCAATATCATTACCAACGCGGACCATATCTAGGTAATGCGTCGAACGTTCGTCAATACTAATATGTGCCCGACCAGAATTCCAAACAGTGTTACGTCCTGCATCAAATTCAGTCATTGATTTTGCGTTCCATTCCTTAAGTTGCTTTGGAGATAGAGTACCCTTAATAACAGTGGCGCCATACTTGCTTAAATTGTTTGCATGACAGTTTTGTTGAGCAAGATGAGTACACGTTGCACGGGCGAGTGTCACCTCATCGTCAGACAAGGCGCGATTGTCATGGCTGTAATATGATACGTAAAAGCACGTGGCACCCACCACGGACGTCATAGCGAGCATGTCGCGTGCCTTGCGCCCATATGAAGATGACAACATCTCCGCCCGTGGTGGTCAAACGCCTACACAGTACGTTTGGGATCAAACAGATCGATGATTTCATCAATAATATGTAGGAGGCGGGTTAGGGATGTTCGTTGGAATGTTTTGTTGCAATGCAAGATTGATCTATAATAATCTGAGTATTCGATGAGCTTGGCCGCGAGCAGTGGAATTGAAGAGTATGACCTATAATACAAACAATTGATGACTTGGTTGGGATAGCAAATTGGGCATGTCGATTTCGAGTCAACTAATTACAAGTACTAAAATAAGAACTGTTTAGATGATAACTTTGATTTATGATATCGAACAATCTCCTTCAACGTCACATATTACGCTGTAGAAACCAACTTTTCCAACAGCGAGGATGACATCCCTCGCTTCACCAATCGACACTACTCCCAAACGACGCAAAGATGGTGTGAACGGTGTAATGTCAGGACCTGGTCCATGTCCTTCAAACTCACTCCATGGAACACGCACGGGTGTCCATTGATCAGGTGGAATGGCGAATGTATATCGGTAGGATGAATTCTGTCGTTCGCACGCAGGTGTTCGTAAATGAATGTTGAAACTTTCGTCAATATTTGCTGTTCCCTCACAGTACACATCCAGCTCTATCCCATCGTACGCGGATGCATCAACAAACATATTCACACTCGGGTCTAACGAGAGATCTGTTGCCATTTGGATGAACCCACCATTGTTCTCCATCGATACTCTTCCACGAAGTACATTGGCCCAGCGTTCACCAATGATCTCTCTACTTAATGACCCATCGGATCGACCACCCATTACTCGATCTGTAATACCCTGCCATTGTGATCCGGACGAGGTGAATGGGAAGGGATCGGACAAGTCATCAATAACCCCCGACGTGATGCAAGGTGTATATGATGCCTTTGATTTACGAACATTCGTGAGATCAGACTTGGTCCCACCTGATGGACTTTCATCTAACCCTAATGCTGTGGCAAAGTCCATATTGGCAGCACCACCGACTCGTCCCATCTTTCGTAGGAAGGACATGGCCTTGTTATCACCAGATACCTGCTTTCCTCCGTCAGTGATTGTTGTTCCTCGATCGTCATCGTCAGCAGTTGACATGCTCGCTAATCTTTGTGATACTACGACGGAGAAGCTCATATTGCTAGCTACCGGTAGATGAACGCGGAATGCGAATCCGATTTTAGCATCGCATGCGAGGAGCATAATTGGTAGTGACCGCAACATAGCGTTCCAATCTCATTCAACAGCATCAACACCTCACACAGCCCAAACAGTGCCTCTCTGGTATTTGTCCCGCTAAATTCACCGATCCCGATCCGCTCATTTTTGGCATCATTGGTGGACGTTGATGTTACTATCGTCTCATCAAGCAATGCGCTTCCACCTAGCAATCGTCGCATCAGCCTTATCCAAGTATCGCGTCTCATCCTTCGCTCCTCCCTCAGCTACTCTACGCACTGCATTTTCTGCAACGATGGCGTCCTCATCGACCTCATCATCCGCCCACTACTCCACCAAATCGTCTGACACGGTAACACTCGGGATATTCGGGGGTGGGACCGTCGGGGGTGGCATAGTCGAAATCCTATCAAAGAAGGCGTCTCACTTTCACAAGCTAACCGGCAAGCACATCGTCGTTAAAAAGATATGTGTCCGTGATGCCAGGAAACCACGCGACTTTGCATTGCCAGATGGATGTGACATTGTAACCTCGTACGATGATATCCTCAATGACGACACGATAGATCATGTCGTCGAGGTAATGGGTGGGACGACGGATGCCAAAGATGTTGTCATGTCGGCATTGAAGAAGGGGAAGAGTGTTATTACCGCCAATAAGGCACTTATTGCCAAGGACTTGCCCGAAATTGAAGACCTACTTGCCAATTTGAACGGTAATGCACAATTCCGATATGAGGCTGCTGTATGTGGTGGAATACCCATCATCCGATCGATGCAAAGTGACTTTGTTGGGGCCAATGTTAAGGTCATGTCAGGCATTATTAATGGTTGTACCAACTATATGCTCACGGCCATGGACCGGGATGGATATAGCTACGATGAGGCTTTGTCTCAGGCGTCGGCCTTGGGATATGCCGAGGCCGATCCGACCTTGGATGTGGGTGGATTCGATGCACGGAGTAAGCTTAAGATACTGATGCGGTTGGCATACGGTGTCGATGTTGAGGAGAGTGAGATATCATGCCGTGGCATTACGGAGCTAACGAAGATTGACTTTGAGTATGCCAAGACGTTGGGGGGTACGATCAAGCTCCTTGGTGTTGCAGCATTGAGTGATGATGAATCGAAAGTCTCGGCATTCGTCAGTCCTTGCTATGTTACCAATCGTGACCCATTGTCAAGTGTAAGTGGTGCCACGAATGCCATTGAGATTGTGAGCGATAATCTAGTGTCAAGTATTTACATTGGACAGGGTGCAGGGAGGTATCCCACGGCGAATTCATGCATCAATGACATTATCTCGCTCGCGAAGGGAGATATGATGCCATTGCCATTCAACCCGAAGAGTGCAATGAAATTTGCAAACAATTACCAAAGTGTCTTTTTTTTACGTCTCTCGTATCGGGATCAGATAGGCATTACTCGTCAGGTTGGAGAGGTTTGTGAAAAGCATGGCGTGAGTATACACTCTATATTGCAGAATCCTAGTAAACCAGGTGGGCAGGATAGTGCATTCGCCATAGTAACAGAGAAGGTAGAGTATGCGGCTATTTTGAAAGTATTGGCGGATGTCGAGGCTTTTGATTGGTGCAAGGGCAAGCCATTCTACATGCCAGTGTTGAGAGAAAATTGGCAGCTGGAATGAGGGATAAGAAGAAGAGGAATAGAGAAAGTTTGGAAATGATATTGTTAGGCTATAATTGTAATGTACTACCATACTATTTAAGCTAATCATATTTATCAAGGAACGAACTTCACCATTACAACAGGTACTGATAACGCTGAGATGAGCTCCTTCCTTGGAGATTTGAGAAGTGCACTGGGAAACTAGCGGGGCATAGTTTATTAGATTGGAGTTTCTATGCCCTTATTCTGTTGTTTCCAGTCATCTTATTTATATTGTATCTATTATTTGGAAGTTATGCTCAGTCTTGGTTGTACAGTCTTTGTCTGCTGTGGGGGGGTGCTCAATTGGTGTTGGTCAAGAAGAGAAAGAGGTGCGCATCATGAAGTCGTGCCCACTTCTTGAACCCGCCAATTGTTTGTGTGGCTGGGAATCCACGACATCCCCCCAACAAACGACGGTAAGAACAGTGGCGGCGTGGAACTTATACTATGGGAGGTTTCGACAGTTGGCGATGGTAACAGCTTTGATTAGGAGAGAGGAGGTCTTCATGGTCAGAACGGTTCATGTTGATGATACATCGTAATCGATTAGCTCGCGGGAGGTACCTTCTGATTGGTTGGTGTGCGATTTTTTGTTTGAGCAGCAGCTTCCTTACAACAAATATCTCACCTCTGTCTTCTCGGATTCCCTTTTCGTCTCTAACTCTCTTCGATTGACAGTGATTGGAATACTCTTCAAAAAGATCAACGAATTTTGCACATTAATTTCCATATTTATTTTTTTATATCACAATGCCAAGTGAAACAGAAATGGCCGAGGCCCGGGCGAAAATGATCGCCAAGAGATTTGGTGGTGCATCCGCCTCAACTGGTGGGAAGGGTGCCGTCCGACGTAAGAAGAAGGCTGCATCACGGTCGTCCGCGGCTGCATCGGATGTCAAACTTTCAGCCGCACTGAAGAAATTGGGAGCCACGAACATACCTGGCATTGAGGAGGTCAATCTCTTTAAGGAGGATGGAAAGGTCATTCACTTTGTCAATCCAAAGGTCCAGGCTAGCATTGCTGCCAATACCTACATCGTGAGTGGCCATGCTGACACGAAGCCCCTCCAGGAGCTGCTCCCAGGTATTGTGAGTCAGTTGGGCATGGATAATATCAACCAACTGCAGAGTATGGCTGCTCAGGGTGGTGGTGGCATGGGTGGCATGGGGGGAGGTGCCATGAGCATGCCGAAGGTATTGGAGGAGGACAGTGATGACGACGAGCCACCTGAACTTGTGGACAACTTTGAGGAGATCTCAGAGGCGGCATAAGGTATTATGTTTGAAAAATAAACCGTAGTTGACAGCACGTTACGCATTCCGTACCAGTTAGCCTTTATAAGCCTCATAAGGAGAAGACAGTAAAGGGTGATACAAACTTAAACAGATCCATTCGCCATGGAGGTGAAGCTCTGACGGTCTCGACTGCGTTTCTGGTTTACTCCAGTTACCCAGTATGTGATCACTCTACCTTTTCCCTTCACTTCTATCCCCGGCTCGTCATCATCATCATTCTGACGTTCAACACAATCAAAGTCATGTGTCGGTGCATCTAGTAGCAACCGTTGTGTACTAGGACATACTTGTAACTGCATCTTCTTCGATGTTGATTCCATCCGTGACGCGAGATTGACTGTATCACCAAACAATGTATACTTTGGCAGACTTGTGCCAATAACGCCTGCCACGACGGGTCCAGACGCAAGACCAGCACGTATCGCAATTCCAGCCCCGTCATCTCGTTTGCGAAAGTCACGCACGAGTTGTAATGCTTCGAGTGAGAATAATGTCATCTGCTCGGCTGCCGTAGGTCCGGGACACTGTATTTAGCAGTTCATAGACAACAACAAGTTCCAGTGAGTTCACAGCAATACAACGAGTCAAACAAAGTCTTTGGTGAAAGGTCGAATAGGACTCACCTTCATTGGTGCACCCGAAATTGCAATGTACGCATCACCAATAGTTTCCACCTTGTACACGTTATGCTTCTTCGCCAACACATCGAATTGGGTGTACAAATCACCTAGCATTTGCATAACTTCAATGGGGGTCATCTGGCTGCTCATATTTGTATATCCAACAATGTCAGAGAAAAATACTGCCATACCAATGAAGTGAAAGAGTAGGATATGAGTTCAGCTCTAGGTAAATCATCCATGAAAAAAATTAAGGACTTACTTGTGACCATCTGGTATCGTTCGACGACGGTTTCTCCCTTCCGTAGTTTATTAATTGCCCTTAGCGGCATTAAATTGCCAAGAAGGCGTTCATGCTCCTTCTTTGATGTCAGTACAAGCATCATCAACAAGGTGAACACAACAGCGCTAAGAAAGACGAGGCCAACCCAAGCACCATAAGCCGGTGCAAACCCGTCGTTGTACCCTACACTAATCACCCATCCATTATCACCAGTATGCAGCGCTAGCGTTACATTGTCAGACACGATGAGTTCTGGTTGATCACTCTGAGCAATAACTACGACCTTTTCTTCCCCAGTATCTTTATCGACATCTGTCCTTGTTAGCATAAATTGCATCTCCTCACTCTTGAACTCTTCATATATATTCGAATCCTTCTTCAATGTAGCCCAATCTAACAAAACGATGGCAAATCCCCAACATGGATACTCAACATCGTCTACAATCATACGATGTCCATCCTCTAAATTCATATTGATGGGCAACCGTGCAATAAATGTTTCCCCTCCCTGAATCAACGGTAACGGCCCGGCAGTTACAACTCCGTCGGCTGGCACAGTCTTACTTGCAATGGCTGTCCTTGCTGGGTCATTCAACAAATCATGCCCCCATGCACCAGTATTGTTCAGACAGTATCCATCGGTAAAGTCTTCACAGTTGATCATGGGATAGATAAGTGATACAACGGCCTTGGGTGCTAGTTGAATCGCTACCAAGCTTTTCCCCAATCCAGAATTCTCTTTGATGCCAGCAGCTATATTATTGAACTTCTCTAGCGTTGCATTGCCATAATCCGTATTGAAAAGATCGGTTAGATTTCGATGAGTGCCATTCAACTCTCCCATCATATTCGGTGCGGATGTACAACTATCAGTTGGTACTGTATCATTACATCGATCACCCACGGCCAAATCCAATTCTGTAAACAAGTCAATCTCATATACAAATTGTGCAATAGTGAACAATGGCACGAATGCATTCTCTAATATACGGACGAAGAATTGATCAGTGTCTTCCGCTATAGATAAAGCTCGTTCCTTCCTAGCCTGGGTCGCTGCATTAGTAAAAGCAAATATAATAAGACACCCAGTAACAACCCAGGCCACAAATAGAAGTAGACAGGGTACGATAACACGTCGTGATGTGATGGCAGTATGCATCGTGGCTTTGAGCCAGCGGTAGGATTGTTTGATCTTGTTCCTGACAGTCTTGCTATTGTCGCCCAATTTGTCAAACTCATCATCATCAATGTCAGACATGTCATCCCACACGCCCGATTTGCGTGCTTGGAGCTTGTCCCAAACCCCAGTCATTGACATAGTCGAGGATCTACGACTCCATGGCGAATCATGAGATTGGCCAATAGATTCATGGGTAGTTATATTGGTCGGTTCGGAGGAGCTTGAACAGTTGGACAGCTTCGAGGATCTTCGACGACTCATTGTGTTGCTGCTGTCGACTGGCTTGCTACCATTTTGAGAGGGGATGGATTCAGATTCCAATACTGATTCCAATACTGACGAGGTAAGGGTAGCAAACGAGACGCGGAGTTCAGCTGGGTCAGAGCCGTCGGTCTCCGACGTGTCCACCAATTTCGGCTCTGCTGCGATCATGCGAAGAAAGTCTTTATACTCATCATCCCCTTGGTCGGGAGGAGGAGCCATCCTGTCACAAAGAAGTCGCGCTTGTGAATTTGACTGATCAAGCAAGTGACGAGGGGACGGATCCTAGCTAAATAATGCACTCCCCACAAAAATTTCGACCATCAGCAACGTCAACCCTATGAAGAACACCAACACCAGGAGAAGTGCCCACCTCAAGCAAGAGCGACCAGCAACTTCAACTCACGAGTCATTTTGATGAGAAAAAGCACCTTCAATGACTCCCGAAGGACTCCCTTCTCTAGAGCTACCTAGGAGGTAGGTCAGTCAACACAAAGAGAAAGAGTGACCTGTTGCTACTGTTACCAATGGAACTCCGATCTCTTAGAATGTGGATCATTCTTTGTGCACAAAAGTAAAAACAACGGCAGATTTCCGAGTACATGCTAATCCAAGGTTATCGAGATTCTATGTTCAACTCCGAGGAACAGTGTTGTGCAGCTTTTGGATATTGTTGATCATGTATGATGTACAATTATGATGAAGTTGGATAACATTCTCTATCATTTCAACTAGTAATTCTACTGATAATAGTAGGCACTAATAAAGGAAGAGGATTTTGTGCTTTAATGGTAAACATTACACATTACTTTTTGGATTATTGCTTAAAAAACAAGCATCTCTAGATCTTGCCAACCATGAAACCCTCAGAGCAAACATCTCCCTGCTTACTAACCTTTTCGTAGTAAGCCTTGCCTGCCGCACGGTACTGCAGCTTACTCTTGGCCACATCCCTCTTCTTCTTGAGATTAGCAGCACGTGAATCCTTCCTTGCCGCCTCGGCACGCTGCTCACTCGCACGTGCGGCAGCAGCATAAGGATCAAGTTTGGCAAGTGCCTTAATACTAACCAATGGATTCTTCTTGCGGAGGTAGACCTTGTTAGCACGCTTTGCTGGGTTGAGCACACTCTGTATCTCATCCGAGTTGATAATACGTGCCAAGTCGGCATTCGCCATCAAATCGGAAGGAATGTCCTTACCCTCGGCACCATAAATGATATTTAGTTCGTCAAGAGCCGCCTGACTCCAGATGCAGAATCGGCCCATGTGCCCACCCGGCGCGAGCTGCAATAGGTTAAGACGGTCGACGCAGCAGAGTTCGACTCCGGGAAGGTTGCGGAATGCACGCTCGACGCCATCATTCGTCTTGTAAATAATTAAAGGTCCACGACGCAAAACGTATTTGCGATTACGGGCCTTACCTTTACCAGCACGGATCTTCTTGGAATCAGCAGCCTTCTCAACATCCGCGAGTGCACCAATGGCCGAGAGGATGTCCTTGGCCTCCGACGTCTTCTTCTTCGATTCAAGTTCATTCTCAATCACGAGGGGGATTTCTGGAACATCGTCAATCTTGTGTCCACGTGCCATGACCAACGCCGGTACGGCACTCGCAGCGAGTGCACTTGCCACGGCATACCGCTTTTGACTAATGTTAATCTTGCGATGCCAACGTCGCCATGTCTTCGTCGGGGCGAACATGCGTCCACCACGACACATGTTCCCGTACGCACCCTGTCCACTACGGGAGGTACCACCACCACCCACACGGGGGATACGTGCCACGGCACGTCCGGTACCCCACGATGTTGCCGTGGCACGCTTACCGGCCCACGGAGACACGGAGTAGGCCTGACGATGGTTCTTGTTCATGTTCGTGTGTACGAACTGGACGATATCAGGACGCATCGGTGCCGTCATGACGACGGGGAGGGTCGTTTCGCCACATTTGGCACCCTCGAGGGAGAAGACGGAGACTAGGGGTCTTGCTGCCATGTTGAGTACCTGAAGGCCTTGTATGGGGGTTACCTTTTACTAAATTTGATTTCCCGCAGTCAGGCACACACACACACAGCACACCAAACACTCACTCTTACACAATGCCGGAAGCCCAATCAGTCCAAGTCTTCGGAAAGTAAGTTCTATTTGCGGATATGGGGAGAGCGATCCGGCTGACGCTGTGCGCGCCCCATTCGGGTTGGTGGATCCGTGCGTTGGTGGTAAACGGAGGTTGGCGGCGGCGGGGGTGGATGGCGCTCGAGTGTTGGTTCTTTCTAGCATCGTCAAACACCACCGCGCACGCAGCTTCTCCTTTGCAATTCAGCGAGACGAAATTAATTATATGCAATCTCAGAAGGAATTCGTTTTGCTAGATGCAAAAGAATAGATGTCATTTGATCCCATAACAGTTACTAACACGATTTTTGTCACTCCCATCAATCATCATCATCCGAACAGGAAGAAGACCGCCACCGCATGTGCCTTTGCCAAGCAAGGTCGTGGCCTAATCAAGGTGAATGGCCAACCCATTGAGAACATTGAACCAGAATGTCTCCGCCTAAAGGCATTTGAACCCGTCCTCATCCTTGGTCAGGACAAATTCGCATCTCTTGACATTCGTATCCGTGTCAAGGGCGGAGGTATGACTGCTCAAATTTATGCCATCCGCAGTGCCATTGCCAAATCGATCGTTGCATACTATGCCAAGTATGTCGATGAGAGTGCCAAGAATGAATTGAGGGCGGCACTGTTGGCGTATGATAGGAATTTGTTGGTTGCCGACCCTCGGAGGCGTGAACCGAAGAAGTATGGTGGACGTGGTGCCCGTGCTCGTTTCCAGAAGTCATACCGTTAAATAATATTTGGTTATGCCTTTAAAAAATATAATAGATAAAATTCTTTGACTTTACGTGTAATTGTTTTAATTACATTTGTCTCTATTTAGTAAGTCCACACCCCTTTTTCCCATGTGGTATCTATGATCTGCCTTTATCCCCATCAGCTTTAATAATTGGCCTCAAAAACAAAGTAATCTGGGGATTTATACATTCGTTGGTGCTTCTTGTTGCTTGATACCGTCAAGAGTCTTGATCTTAAGGACAGCCGTGCATATTTCTCAAGCATCGACTCTTTGAACATTTTACAATCAGTCAATCTTTTTTTCCAAATCAACAGAATTGATCTATTCTAGTTGGTAAGCATAACTCCATTCCATCCTTTACCCTTCAATAGTCCACCAATATAACTGAGTCTCTTTCCATTGACACCGAAATCACTATCCCCCATACGACTTGAGCTACGGAATTCAAATGCACCGTTCCCACTCGATTCAATGATCAAATCATCCACGAATGGTCTGCCTCCATTAAAACCCTTGGCGAAGAAACCCTTGCCCGAACTTTTATATTCCAATGCAATAGATCCACTGCTACCGTCGAGTGTATCCGATATGATTGCGTAGCCACCACCATCTACTTTGCCATCCTCCTGCCCTTCTTGTGGGTATGCAGCCAGCGTCTCACGTAGTTGTGCGATAGCATCCGATGGTGATAATGACGAGGGTGCTGTCCATGTTTGACGTACACAATTCTGCGATCCGTTTGGACAAGCAGTTATAGCATTCGCTGGGGCAATATTGGGAAGTAGTAAAGGGGAGGTGATTGTAAGTGCAGAAATGGATGCTGTGTGAAAAAGGACCTCACGACGACTACTAATACGACTGCTTCGTGGCGTCAACAGTGGCTGCTTGGCGGATTGGTGGCTGAATCCGTGGCCGATGGCAAGGGTTGCCGCGATGACAAGCGAACGGAGGAGCGTCATCGTTAAGATACGTTTTGTGGAGTTTTGTGGGCACTGTGTGAGGAGCGAAGACGATTTCTCGGACCACTTTCCCTTGTCCTCACATTTTCAACCGCTGGGGAGAGCACGATGTTAACGACGCTATGACGGGCGACAGCATCGAACTGCTCGATGAGCAAATAGAACGAATGAAAGGAGGTGGGACATTATCAGAGAATGAGGTGAAAATACTTTGTGACAGAGTAAGTGCTTTTAAGACATGAATGCTGGCGGGCGGAAACGATGGTTGGGCTAACTTCCCTCCTGCATGTACATTGCTGCTACAATGAATAGTAATACTCATATATATTTACATCCTCTCAATGTTTTTTGTTTCGTTACACCTCCTCTTATGTTGTTGACTTAGGCAAAGGAAATATTAGGCCTTGAATCGAACGTCCAACCAGTAAGTGCCCCAGTTACCGTATGTGGTGATATTCATGGTCAATTCTATGACCTAGCAGAATTATTTCGTATCGGTGGATCATGTCCTGAGTCGAATTATCTATTTATGGGAGATTATGTTGATAGGGGATACTACTCCCTTGAAACTGTTACATTATTGATGTTATTGAAAGTACGATATAGGAATCGTATTACTATCCTACGGGGGAATCATGAAAGTCGTCAAATTACTCAAGTGTAAGTGTATTAACGAAATTTATTCATGTATTTTTTTTTCACCATGATATGAAAATCTTACATGGCACAAATAATATATCCTCCCTTGGGGTGCCCCACAAAAACACACATAAACGAAAGTTATGGATTTTACGATGAATGTTTACGAAAATATGGTAATGCCAATGTATGGAAACACTTCACCGATACCTTCGATTATCTTCCCATGACAGCAGTCATCTCCGATCGGATATTCTGTCTCCATGGTGGACTATCTCCATCGATTGATACACTTGATCATGCCCGAGACTTGGATCGGGTACAGGAGGTCCCCCATGAAGGGCCCATGTGTGATTTGGTTTGGTCGGATCCTGATGATAGGTAAGTGCCAAAAAAATGTGGATGAGAGGACACGTTTGTTTTTCTTTAAATTCACTTGATATATCTCATCATTGCAATGTTTATTTGACTTATATATATAATCCATGAGAAGGTGCGGCTGGGGTATCTCGCCACGAGGTGCGGGATATACATTCGGGCAGGACATAACAGAACAATTCACCCATATTAACAATCTGCACTTTATTGCCCGAGCGCATCAGCTTGTTATGGAGGGATATCAGTGGCAGCATAATAGAACCGTTGTTACTGTCTTCTCGGCACCAAACTATTGTTACCGATGTGGCAATCAGGCGGCGATAATGGAGGTTGATGATGATGTTGATCATGTGGACAAGGAAACAGTTCATGAGCATATCAAATTTTCACAATTTGATCCAGCCCCGAGGGATGAAAATTGGCATAAAAGTGGACGTACACCCGACTACTTCCTGTAGAGAGTTCAAAAATGATAATTATATGGTGGGGTTTTGGGGGGAAGAATTAGGGTGGAGGAAAGCAAATGGACGTATAAAAATTTTTAGTGCTAGAGCAAAGCGCGGAGTATTAAGGGTCCTAACATATATTTTGACGTCATTCAATCTTTCGTTGCACCGCGTTTCCTTCCTCTGGAAACAGACAAGGCACAGATGCCAACTTGGATTCTAACAGTGCCATTTGTTTCTCAAGAACAGATAACTTGCGATCAATGCCATCATCTGCCGCAGTTACATCAGCAATAAACGAATTTAAATAGGAACAAGTTGTTACGACATAATGATGTATGGTATTGCATGCCACACTCGAGTCGAGGGGAGGATGTCCACCAAAGACGGTGCATTCCTTTTCATGTAATGCAGTAAGCTCTTCAGCTTTACAACGTACTCGATATTGCTGATCGGCATTATCAGGGCTTCTTATTGATGAGCGATGATTCGGTAGAGAAGAAGATTGAAGCGGTATGTCCTCCTTTGTGGCACTCGAAGTTTGTCCCGCGGCGGCAGTGGTTTCATCATCGTTGCCGCTACTACTGCTTTCGTCATTCCTACTCGCGAATAATAATGCTGCCCTCTCAAGTTCTTTGGCACGGACAGAGGGCAAAGTCGGTAGCAACGTGCTACTGGAAGTCATCTGCATTAATTTTTCACCAAGTTGTCATGGACAAAAGTAAAAAAAGTGACAGAGTAGTGTAAAAGCGGGAACTAATTTTCGACAATCGACAAACATCGAAAGGCGACGAAACGACGACGTCCTCTTCGTCGTGAGAAACATAATACATCGCTTCAACATTATTAACACTAATAATGGCTCCGAAGGATGATGATAAGCCATTAGAGCTCATGGCCGAGACTGAGACGAAAATGACGAACAATGGCAAGAACGGAAAGGATTCGTCCAAATCCAAGTCCAAAGGTGGCAAGAATAATAGCAACGGTGATATAATCGATGATACCAATGCCATGTCCGACGAAGATCGGGCATTGAAGGAACGTCTCGAAACATGCGTATCGACATTAATTAACGAAGCCGACGAAATCGCCGTCACCCCGGCCATCCGGCTCAAGGCCATTGACGTCATCGTTACCGAATTGCGCAGCGCCACGGCGAGCATGACGAGCGTGCCAAAACCATTAAAATTCTTACGTCCGAAGTATGATATATTAAAGGGGTACTATGCTAGTATTGCATTGGACGAGTCGGTCGAGGGGGATAAGGAACTGATATATTTAAGAGCACGATTGGGGGATGTATTGGCAGTTTTGGCCATGACGTTGGGAAAGCATGGTGAGAAAAGTTATATGTATTCTCGGCATTGTTCAATTTTGTTGATTGTGGGGGAGTATGATATTTTTTTTCTTAATCGCACCTCAATTAAGAATTTAATACCTGATTACTTGCTCCTTCCTTCCGTCCCCCCATTACGTGATGGATACAATGACGACGACGACGACGACGACGCGAAACAGAGGAGCGTGAGTCTCTCAACTTTAAACTCAAGGGGACAAGAGATTACGACCTACTCGTGAAAATTGGCGCCGATGCAACATCGCAAGATGATCTTGGGTCATGGGGACATGAATTCATCCGATCACTTGCCGGTGAAATTGGTCAGGAGTATAATGCACGTGTCATAAACGGTGCCGACCCCGATGACGATGTAACATTCGCGGACCTATTAGCCATGGTCGATGTCATCGTGCCATTCAATGTGTCACATAATTCAGAGGCCGAGGCGGTTGATTTACTTATCGAGGTCCAACGTCTCAAGAAGATACTCGACCTTGACAGTATTGACGAGAAGAATTATCGACGAGTTTGTATGTACCTAATCAAGACTGCTGACTTTATGAGTGATCCAGATGATTACACTGAGGTACTGGAATCGGCATACGAGTTGTTCGTGAAGCAATCGCAATACTTTGATGCATTACGTGTCACACTCCGTATCGGCGATGAGGAAAAGATTCCTGAACTCTTTGCCTTGTGTTCCGAGGATAAGCTAATGCGTAAGCAAATGTGTCTCCTATTGGCACGCCAACGGATCAACTATGAAGTTGACGATGATGATGGTTCCGCCGAGGAACTCAATGAACTTATTGGGAATGAAAAGCTTAGTGAGGAATTCCTAAAGGTCGCACAGGATCTCGATGTTATGGACCCCAAGACACCCGAGGACATATACAAGAGCCATTTGGCAGAAACGGGAGGATTCAGTCGACGGAGGGATGCGGGGAATGTCAACGTCGACTCGGCACGTGCCAACTTAGCGAGTACGTATGTGAATGCATTCGTAAATGCAGGATTTGGACAGGATAAACTCATGACACCTGATAATGAATGGCTATATAAGAATAAGGATCATGGTATGATGGCGGCCGCGGCATCATTGGGGTTAATCCAACTATGGAATGTTGAAGAGGGTCTTGCCCAGATTGATAAATTCCTATATTCGTCCGAGGAGTATGTCAAGGCTGGTGCGGCACTTGCTGTTGGTATCTTGAGTAGTGGTGTGCGGAATGATGCCGATCCAACGTTGGCATTGTTGGATGAGCATGTTAATGGTGACTCGCACATAATGAAGTGTGCAGCTTGTACTGGGTTGGGTATTGCGTACGCTGGGTCGGCAAGGGAGGATGTTGCAGAATTACTCATCCCTATAGTAGAGCAGGAAAGTGATACCGCACCTACGACCATGCTTGAGGTGTCACTTGCTGGGTTAGCATTGGGGATGATATATGTTGGCAAGTGTGATGACAATGCCGGCGGTACGATTGTGCAACGGCTTATGGAGGCGTCGGAGGAGGAACTTGATCATTCGCATGCTAAATTTCTCTGCCTTGGGCTCGGATTGCTCTTCCTAGGGAAGATGGAAAAGGCCGACGCGATGATTGAGGCACTAAAAACGATTGAACACAAGATATCTAAATTTGCTGCCATCTTATTGGAGACATTTGCTTATGCGGGTAGTGGCAATGTATTACGAATTCAAGAAATGCTACATCATTGCGCCGAGCACCTCGAAGAGGATGCAGATCATCAGATGGCGGCGGTTATTGGCATCGGCCTTATCACCATGGGCGAGCCAGTCGGCGCCGAGATGGCACTTCGATCGTTCGAGCACTTGCTTCACTACTGTGAACTCCCAGTGAAGCGGGCTGTTCCACTCGCACTTGGCATTCTCAATATATCGAGTCCGGACTTTAGTGTTATTGATCAGCTGTCGAGGATGTCTCATGATCCTGATACTGAAATCTCTCAAAATGCCATTTTGGTCATGGGACTAACAAGCGCTGGGACGAACAATTCTCGTGTGGCAGGACTTTTACGTCAATTGAGTGAATTCTACAGTAAGGAGGCTGGTCACGTATTCTGTGTCCGTATCGCTCAGGCCATGCTTCACATGGGTAAGGGACTGTTAACGTTGAACCCCATGCATTCTGATCGGATGATTACTAGTGGACCGGCCCTGGGGGGTGTCCTTACTCTGATATACTCATGTCTTGACCTCAAAAGCACCTTGTTGGACAAAACACATTACCTTCTGTACTATCTTACGTGTGCCATGAATCCAAGGATGCTCATAACGGTAAATGAGGATCTTTCGTGGAGGCCAGTGACAGTCCGAGTGGGACAGGCAGTCGACACTGTTGGCCAAGCTGGTAAGCCAAAGACAATAACTGGGTTCCAAACACACACCACCCCCGTACTTATTAGTGCCAAGGAACGGGCGGAGCTCGGGACAGAAGAAGTCCTTAGCGTTAGCAGTGTATTGGAGGGAATTGTCATCTTGAAGGACAATCCAGATTACGAAGCGCCAGAGACGAGCGATAAGTAAAAATAGGGTTTGTCACGTAAACAAACATTAATAATTTAGATTATTAATGCAAGCCTTCTTCTGGTGTCGAGTAGCCCACATCATGGCTCTCCTCATTAATCCGCATCCTCTACAACGCAAATGTACATTATTCCAGCTTATTCACTGTCACTACTCTCATCATCATCGCTGTCATAGGATGCTGAGTCTGATTCTTGATCCACTGTAGACATGAGAAGATATGGCAACACACGTCCAATGACAACATCAACTCCACAGGTGACACGGCAATGGTGCCGAACACTTGATACATCAGTCTTTCCTTTCTTCTGGCGTCGCGTAGACTTCTCATTGTGGCTCTCCTCATTAATCCTCATCTTCCACAATGCAAGTTCCAAAATTGTTGTTGCCTCTTCAAGTTTAGGGAGCTCATCTTCAAAGTAGGCAAGCTTATCTTGAATTCCACGTAGAATAGTAGAGTTGTCCAACCTCCATTTGTAATCAGCAGTGTGAATCATGTTTGTGATGTGATCACGCCAAAGTTTGAAGGCAAGCGCTTCCACACGCGATGACAAGCAGCACGTGACAAGATATCGCATACGTTCTTGAAAAGGAGCTCCATGGAAGTTACGATTGGATGGCTCTGCAAACAAGTCTAGCAAATACCCCCAATCGATTGGTTGCTCAGGGAAGTGCATTTGTTTCACACGTAAAAGGTTCTCAATTCTTTCCTTTGGAGTGTCACACCTCCCCATTGTCTCCACCATCATTGTCCAGTTGAATATGTGATCAGGGTAAAGTGATTCGTAGCTTTCGACCAAGAAGTGGATGATCTCATTTGTTGCAGCACCCCAAAGAGCATACAGCAAAGGTAGCGCCCCCCATCTATCTTCAGTAATTAGATTTGTGGGGTACTTCTCAACAATCACACGATAAACCTCTAAGTCATGGACAGAGGAGCATGCCAAAATATGAAGGGGGGTCATTCCAATACAATCTTGTTGATTGCCTGTTGGGTTGAGCTTACTGCGTAATGCCCTACGTTGACCCGATCTCATGTTTATTGCATGTGTGAGCTTCTGAAGCACATTCTCATTATAGGAGTGGTAGTAGACAATACTGTGGATGGGTAGACCATCAAATCGATGCTGGAGCTCTAGTGTAATTCTTGCGTTTGAACCAAACAGCCGCTGAAGATCTGTCATTTCATTGTTATCTTCGTCAATAAAAATATCATCACCAAAGACAGCATTAAGAGGTAAGGCCACATTTCGTAGACAATAACAATAGTGGAGTGCAGCATTTCTAATCTCCCTCATATTCTCGGAAAGCTCGAGAGAGAACGTTGATATACACCCACGTAACATGTATTCAGGGATTACAGTGATGAGGGGCGGGACTCTAAAGTTGGTGAAGATGCATTCAGCGAATGCGGCTGTTCCAATTCTTTCAATGCCATCGTGGAGACGTATAGGAGTTTGAAGAGAATTACTGAAGGCATAATCTTTAATCCTCCTGAGTGAGTTGGGGATGTTAATCTTGGTTATCGAATGGTCATACCAACCGAAGGATTCTTCCCCAATTTCAACGAGGCCTTCACACAGCTCCACCTCGGCCAGCTTCTTGCGTTGGAAAAATGCTTTAGTGGGAATCGACGTGACGGAGGGATGGACCCGAATATGGACGACATCCTGTGGGACAGCAGTTCCTCCTTCTCCGGCCCCCATGTAGACAAAGACATCGTTATCATCAGCATTGCTAGCCATAACACCGGATACCAATGTTGCCCTTTGTTTGGATTGCTTCACCAATAATCTTCACAACCCCAAGATTCAAATCAACCTACGAACGAAGTCCCTGCAATATCTCGTGCAAATGTCATTACACGGCAACCGACGTCGGCTGTTGGCAACGGGGGCCGTCGTCCTCTCGTGGTGTGGATCTTCGTCGAATGATGTTGCATTGGCGTTCACGGCGAATACTTATCCCAGTAGTACGTATTGCTCCGCGGTGCCGTCGATTCTTCGGCAGCATCCTCAACGTCATTGTCCATACTCATCGTACAACACATTGACATATTCTACGATAGTTCCTCGTCGTGGTGACTGTAATGGTAGAAGTACTGCCTCAACTTCCTCCGCCTCCTTTAAGCTATGCATGGCCTCTGATCCCATCGTGGAATCTAAATTCGAAAAGATGAATGAAGATGATGATCAGGTTATTGCATTTATGGATACATCCATGACACGTGGGATTGATTGCTACGTTGACTCCTATGCCACCGTGGACGGCGTTGAATACACTATTGGTAGTCCATGTGATTATGCCGTGGCTATTTGCTACTTTGAGGGGGAGGATGAACAGCTAGTGCCCATTGAGCTGGATGATCCGTTAATGGATGATATATTCCCCATCGCGGAGGGGATTATTGAGGATGAATTTGGTGAAGAGTTGGTTTTATTGAGGACACCACAGACATTAACACTTGTTGGCGTGAGTTTATTTTATACATGTATCGGCATTTTGTGATTGTCTTAATGTTCATTAAGATTGTTGCTACCATCTCGTAAACTCCTCAGGAACTGGAAGAGAACGAGGAGGATGAGGAAGATGACGACGAAGATGATGAAGATAGTGACATGGATGACACCGAAGAGGAAGTTGAAATACTCGTATCATTTGAGGAGGATGGACGGGAGTATCATCTTGTACGGCTACTTGATCCTGTCTTACTTGTGGGTAAGATTGGGGCCGAGAATACTAGAATACTATTAACTCCGGAGGAGTCAGACACTGTCATGCCAAAGCTTGAGGCGATGTTTATGAGCTACCAAGAGGAGCAGGATGGGATGTTGGATTAATATATGGATTTGACGTTTGCAGGCACGGATGGAGCAGAAGAATCATCCACGCAAATGACATTCAATTTGTATGGCAAAGAAGTTAATTATAACATGTATTTGCTCATTGGAACCTCATCGCCATAAATGCAGAGGATATTTGGTTGACGGGTACATTAATTAAGTATATTTGTGTTCAGAACTTCGCGTGGTATGATTTGAAGTACTTATAATAATGTGATTTATGATACTTTATTATTCTCTACTACGTGCTCCTTTTCACAACACTTCATCTATAAATATCTCGTTTTCTCAAAGAACCGTCTCAAGTATATTACTTGTCCACTAGCAATGAGGATTAAAACAATAGCCTCCAGCACTGTCCACTGTTCCACTCTATGAAATGTCGCTTCTGCCAAGCCTATATGATGATTTTCACGTTCACGCATGTACTCCTGATGATCAGCCATGGTTTGTAATCCAGCAAGCATCTTTGTACACATATCAAGCATATGAGACGTTAAACTGTCATCTGGGCCAGATTTTTCGTCCTCTAATCCACGCAGCGGTGTTGTGACACGTACAGCAAAACCCACCTCTCGTGCATTCCCATCTTTGGTTCCGTAATAATCGTCTGATCCAAGATTTCCATTCTGTATACATAATTCGTACTTTCCGAAAGAACCATTGACTGAAAAACTTCCCTCGGATGATCCCGATACTGATTTCCATACCGGTGTCATCTTTGGATCATATAATATCACACCTATGGGATCCGGTGAGAGTTCATCGTCAATACAATCAAAGTCACCGCTTGTTTGTTTTCAGTTGCGATACATAACGAGGAGAAGACGTGGTATATGATGATAAGGTGCTAAAATTCACGAATACGTAGCAAGATAATGAAGAGGAACAATATATCATCGTGTATAAATGAAGAAACTATTCACCTTATTATCACATTCTCGCCAGCGGGAGCTCGAAAGGCGAAGCATTCCTCCTCGCCACTTTCGACGATCGTCGATAGGGCACCGTCAACGACATCACCAAATTGTAAGACTGAGACTAATATGATTAATACAGCCAATGATACCGTCCTCATCATCACCTACTGCTGTGTCTGAGCTGCTCTGTGCTCTGGCTGGGTAGGGCTATGGTACCTGCGAAGACCCTATCGGCTCTTTGGGAGATCTTTTCCCAACGCCACTTTCACGGTGGTGGTATTAATCATTGCTATTCCTATTGATTGCTAAACAATGTTCTCCATTGCCATTCGATCTGCTGCTCGTCCCATCGTTACCTCCTCCTCTCGATCATCGGCGGTGGTGCCGTCGGCCCTACGTCGTTCATTGGCCACAGTCAAGGAGGGTCTAACCGCCACGGACGCATGGAGTAAATCCTGTTACTCTGGAATTGACTACACCATCAATGAGGACCTACCGGTATATGACGCTGTAACGAAATTTGCTGCATACAATGTTGGGTGTCTTGTTACCGTGGATAGTGCTGGTGCAATTTCAGGTGTTGTTAGTGAACGTGATTATGTATGTAAAATCGCACTCTTGGGTAAAACATCGAAGGAAACCAAGGTCAAAGGTGCGTCGTTGTCACACACCATTATATATTATTGCACTCATCCCATTTTATTGTTGGAAAATCAATCAATCTTACATACACGTATTTTTCACCCCTCGTATATCGTTTGGTAATTAAGAAATCTCAACAAAGAGTGCCAACCTCGTCACGGCATCGCCCAGTGAGACTGTCTCTGGTTGCATGGCAAAAATGTTAATGAAGGATATTAGGCATTTGCCATTATTGGATGAGACGGGTAAGGTTGTGGGGATTGTATCAATTAAGGATTTAGTCAAGGCTGAACTGAAGGAAAAGGAGGCAGCGATTAAGACACTTTCCGACTTTGCTCTTGGTAAGGGTGGACATTTTGGATCCGACTAATTAAGTGAAATGGTGATTGGTGGTGGCTTTTAGGGGATTGCTTCTTCAGGTAGGGAAGAGGGGCAATCCTCATTTAGAGGAAATTGTGCGGAATCGTCGAAAACATCGGGAACTATTTATGTGGTATCAAAAAGCTACACTTATCATTGATGTTCATGTCCATAAAGTAAAATACGTTTGGGAATTTATTGGGTATGATACAGGCTTAATTTCTAGAACACATCGAAGAAGATAATTGAGCAAAAAATACTCTTTATCACCAATTGTCATCTTCAGCAGATATTAGAAATGGTAAGACATGTCCAATGACAAAACTTGCCCCGCATGCAACCCGGCATTGCCTCCGAATGCTAGATTCATCAGTCTTGATTTTCTTCTGATCTCCTGTTGTATTCTCTTTGAGGCTGTGACTATGTATCCTCATCTTCCACCTGTTTGATATTCTTTTGAAGTCACCGCGGTCTAAATTAGAAACGGCAACACATGCCCAATGATAACATTAGCCCCACAGGTAACACGACTCTGTCTTCGAACACTTGCTTCATCGGTCTTCCTTTTTTTCTGGCGACGAATATTCATCCCTGTGTGGCTGTGAGCATTCATCCTTAACTTCCACAATGCAAGCTCCAACAAGGTTGTAGCCTCTTTCAGTTTAGGGAGCTCGTTTTCAAAATGGGCACATTTGTCTCTAATCAAACGCAAAATAGTGGAGTTGCCCATACTCCGTTTGTAATCAGCAGTGTGAATCATGTTTGTGATGTGATCACGCCAAATTTTGAAGGCAAGAGCTTTCACACGGTCTAACATGCCGCACGTGAATAGAAATCGCATATGTTCTTGAAAATGTGCTCCATGGAAGTTACGATTGGATGGCTCTGCAAACACGTCTAGCAAATATACCCAATTGATTGGCTGCTCAGGGTAGTGCACTTGTTTCACACAAAGTAGATTCTCAATTCTTTCATTTGGAGTGTCACACCTCCCCATTGTCTCCACCATCATTGTCCAGTTGAATATGTGATCAGGGTAAAGTGATTCATAGCTTTTGACCAAGAAGTGGATGATCTTATTTGGTGCAGCACCCCAAAATGCATACAACAGTGGTAGCGCCCCCCACCTATCTTCAGTAATTAGATTTGTGGGGTACTTCTCTACTATTAAACGGTACAGCTCTAGATCATGGACAGAGGAGCACGTCAGAATATGAAGCGGAGTCATACCAAGACAATCTTGTTGATTACCCGTTGGATCTAGCTTACTGCGCAATGTCCGACGCTGGCCTGATCTCATGTTTGTTGCAGATATGACGTTCTGTAGCACCCCAGGATTATATGATTGGTAGTAGACCAATCGGTGTATCGGCAGACCATCGAATCGATGTTGCAGCATTCTTATGATTCCTGCATTCAAATTACCAAACAATTGTTGAAGATCCGTCTTTGCGCCATCTTCATCTCCTTCTTTAAAAAAGATGTTATCGCCAAAGACAGCATTTGGAGGAAAGGCCACATTTCGTAAAGAGTAGCAATAGCGGAGTGCCCACCCTTTAATCTCTGTTACATTCTCTGACATTTCCAGAGAAAACATGGTTGCACAATCATTTAACATGCTCTCAGGGATTACGGTAATGAGGGGTGGGACTCTAAAGTTGGTGAAGATGCATTCAGCGAAAGCGCCTCTTCCTATGCTTTCGATGCCATCGTGAAGACGAATAGGAGTTCGAAGAGAGCCTGCGAAGGCCCAACCCTTAATCCTCCTGAGTGAGTTGGGGATGACGATTTTCGTAATTGATCGGTCGCAATACATGAAGGAATATTCCCCAATTTCCACGAGGCCTTCACACAGCTCCACCTCGGCCAACAAGTTGCGTCCCTCAAATGCACGAGCGGGGATCAACGCGACGGAGGGATCGACCCGAACATGGACGACATCGTTCGGAATTGAGGCTCTTCCCCCCCCAGTATAGACGAAGACGTCAGCATGCGTCTCCTCTGTCGACATGCCGACTCGAAACCAACCGTGCTGTGTTGACCTCGTCGTTCCTCTTTGAGCTCTTTGTAGAACGAGGCGAAGCCCCCCTCAGTACTTCTCGGGCCTTGCATCGCCTCGGGACTTATTACAATATTCAATATTCCATGACAGCAGTGGACGCAGACGCGTGCGTAGTGGATGCTTCCGTAGTTGACGTCGATCCTCCACTCATGTCTGATGTCACCCTGAATACACAATTTTTCTATCAAAATCGTCAGACTGGACAACCGTCCGCCTCTTCACTATCGGCTCGACAATTATGCAGAATATTATGCCCCGCCAATGGATCTGCATCCACTTCGATCATTACGAAACAGACCCTACTCCTCGGCTACGATACTACAAATAATGTGTATGATCCAATCGGGTGGAGAATTGCATCGTCGATACCGCTTTTGAGGGAGGCGTGCGCGAATTGGTACTATGAGAGTGTTGGAGGGGTGATGGGCCCCGTATCGACACGAACATTGGCTGAATTGCTCAGTGATAATAATAATGACCTTGAGGATGGGGACAAGCTGAAAAATACTGCAAGAGTTTACTCATGTGACAGCAATGATAGTGGATGTACTGGAAATGGTACATGGACACGTATTCAAGATTCTCCCTACTTGCTTTTTGCAATTGATGCATTGACTGAAGTTACAACCATGCCAATTACTTGGCAGGTAAATAATGATGAAACTAATACGCAACAAGTAGCAACTATGACTTACCACCATGACGAGAATGATGGTTATCAGGAAGAGGATGGTGCCATGCAACAAAAGGTAAAAGATGATTTAGAAGCCTTCCTATCGTCGACGGATCATTTGGCCCCTCACGCTGCTCGGGCAGGAGAGGTAGCAGTCGACAATGAAAGTGATGATGAAGAGTACGAAAGTGACGGTGGTACACGATACGTCCGAGATTCCAGAACAGGTAATTGGATTTACGAAGATTTGGCTCCAAAACGTGAGAAGAAGAAGAAAATAATAGACGAGAGAGTATCATCATTAGCATCAGATACTACGAAAGGAACTGCTTCAATAGATGCTGGACTGATTGGATCGAAGAAAAGAAAGAAAAAAGCTAAGTTTACAGCCAAGAATTCTCGTAATTGGATCTACGTCACGGGTCTGCCGAAGGATACGAACGAGGAAGAGGTTGTTACATACTTTACGAAAGTTGGCATTATCGATTTAGACCCCGAAAGTCAAAAGCCAAAGGTGAAACTCTATCGTGATAATGCATCTGGCATATTAAAAGGTGATGCATCAATTTGCTACGCTCGTCCTGAGAGTGTCGAGCTGGCATTACAAATATTAGATGACAATATCTTTCGTGATAATTCAACCCTCTCTGTCCAAAGAGCCAAGTTCGAACAGCACGGGACAGTATTCGACGGGGATGGCAAAACTGGTGGGAGACGGATAGTTTCCGAGGCCAAGCGCAAAGTAGCAAGATTGGCAGCCCTACAGGCAGTGGGTTGGGACGAGGGTGAAAATGGACGCATCGCTGGAGGCTTAAAAGGATTACGAATTGTGGTGTTAATGAATATGTTCGATCCAAAAACTATACAGAACGATACGAATGACGAGAAGCTTCAATCACTCCAGGAGGAAGTGCATGCCCAATGTGAAGCAATTGGAATTGTGGAAAAGATAACGGTGTTTTCAAAGCATCCCGCGGGTGTCATGATTGTAAAGTTCACTCAACCGAATGCAGCGAGTGATGCAGTGCAATACTTCAATGGAAAGGTAGTTAGTAATGGTCGAAAGGTTGATGCCTCTTATTGGGATGGCGTGACTGACTATACTTGTAAGGATGATGACAATGAACAGAAGGATACCGAGAAGAGATTAGACGAGTTTGGTGATTGGTTGGACGATCAAGACCTACCAGACGAGTTCAAGCTACAAGTTGAAACGTGTTTATAAACTATTCTAGATTGGCCCATACAGTTTCGATGCTTGTCAGTCTTTTGTTGAGCAACTTAATCCATTTCCTCTTTCGTTTTTTTTGTTTATCATCCTTTGTTGGGACTTTTTCAAGTGTATCGAGAAACCAGTTGTATGTCTTACTTCTGCTGTATTGAAACATGTACAACTTATTCTCATTAGGCCCTTTCCCCCTTGCTTTAGGTACGCCTTCGTATGGCCAGTCTTTCAATTCCTGTATTGTCTCCTCAAAATCTGCTGCCAGGCTTTCCGATCGTAAAAAAGAGCCATAGAGTACTTCAAACGATTCTGCCGCAGTTGTTTTCCCTTTTGTACATGAGAAGATGAAGTCACAAGAGATTTGACATAGTGAGTAATTAGTAATGAATATCTTCGTTTCTAATGAGTACATAAACTTACCAGACTCAATCCTGCTAAGGCGCCTCTTCTCTTTCTTCGTAAGCGCCAACTCAAGATTCTCATGTGCAACCTTGATCGCAACTTCGTTTATCTCGGGTTCTTCGAGCAATTTATCTCGCACCGCTCATGCTTCAGCAACATGATGATCTTTATTAGTGCCACATGAGCCACCCTTCTTACCAGCATTGCTCTTGGCCTTCGACGTTGAGTCACGCGCAGTAATTGCCAGTTTGAGCGCATCCTCTGCAACCTTGATCGCAGCTGGATCTTGCTTTGGAGCTTCGAGCAGCTTCTTTCGATTCGCTTGTGCTTCGTCTACACGATAATCTTCATCACCACCGCATGAGCCACCATTGCTCTTGCCCTTGCGCGTCGTCTCTCGTTCAGCCATTGCCTCTCTGAGCTCCTCCTCTGCGGCTTGAATCGCAATATTGTCTCTCACCGGACATCCGAGCAATTTATCTCGCACCGCTTTTGCTCTGAGTACTCGGGGATCATTATCACCACCGCAACAGCCATGTTGGCTGAGATAATAGGCAGTACGCGACACTGGTAAGGGGAGATGACCACGATCAGTTCTGATCAACTCACGAGGTTGAAACGTAACCCAAAACTCATGTTATTATCTTATTCGTATCATTATCCAGCAGGCATTTGATTGCATTTGATAATTGATCCAACGCCACACTACGAGCATAGATTGTTTTCATCATGGCGTTTCCGAGATACCGATGACGGTTTATTGATGCGTCTAATGAATCAGTGGCAGCTGTACTGACTAGCCAAATGTCCACTGTTACTCTCTTCTTGTGTTTGTTATCAAGCACCGCATCTTCGACATCGCCATCTTTAGTTAATGAATCATGATGATACTTCAGAGCAATTTTCCCCACTTCCTCGATTACTTGTTCGAGCTTCTTTTCGTTGCTGTTTACTACTACTTCTTCTTTCGATTCAGATTCTTTGTCACCTTTATATTTATTCAGAGACACTACACGTGCCAAAGTTTCGGTGGCATACTTTCTAGCAGCATTTCCGGCAGCATCCGCTCCCCCACCCGTACAACACACATTGCACCTATCCAACGTCCCACCAGGGAGACAGCGATACATTCGAACCTCTACGCCCGAAGCATTATTTGTCAATGTATTACAATCATCAGTATCATCAAGACCGATTAACATCCCAATAACACCCAGGACACGTGCACCCGGTCGTAATCCAATACCATGCACAACCTTGCCCATTTCCTTCGACAATTCACGTGCTGACACAACTTCACCGTATTGAATGTGCGTCCATGAAGATACGACACGTCGGAATGCTGAGGCTAGGACGCGTGAATCACCAGCAAGACCAGATGTTAGGAGAAGATGTGTTGGTGACAGTCGATGGATTTTGGTGTTGTGAGTAGGATCATGCTCCGTGCTGATTGCCGCTGTGAGTACTGCTGATGATTGCGCATTGCTATGATCGGTGTTAGTTTCGGCTGCAGCAGAATCCACCGACTGATCGAAATCATCATCATCCACGTCGTCTTCATCATCACCGCTTGGAAATGCAAAAATAACGACACCATCACACTCAACACAGACTGTCAACCCCCGCCCCCGCTCCTCGGCAGCAATTAAAGCATATTCAAGCTGGAGCAACCGTCCCTCGGGAGAAAAGGTCGTTATGCTTCGATCATATCGTTCACCGGACGAAAACGATCGAGCTCGGACCTTTCGCGCTGAGAGTGATCGTGCTGCATTGACTCGCTGGAGCAGGGTTGGTGTAAGGAATAGCAACCACAGACCCAGTGAGTAGTTCATCGTGGCGTGTTGTTGTGTTGTTTTATGATGTGTGCGTATGTCTTCTTAGGTTATTTTCTACATAAATATAATATATGAGTCTCCATTCAAATTTCAAATCACCGTCCTATTATCACTGCCTCAGGGCATATGATAATAGTATCCATTACGGAATTGT
>Ga0247843_1002947_pt1 | contig 29224 bp, 25 predicted proteins | sample LaCruzMarch2017__FD_192420 | JGI IMG/M metagenome (GOLD analysis project Ga0247843, IMG submission 192420) | Freshwater microbial communities from meromictic Lake La Cruz, Castile-La Mancha, Spain - LaCruzMarch2017_8m | ecosystem: Environmental > Aquatic > Freshwater > Lake | place: Spain... | reverse complement strand
AACACGATGCCACGACAGCAAAGCGACCGCTACTCAGCCCCCGAGCCGCCCACGACCGCCGCGCCGCCACAAAACGAGTCCGCTGAGTCCGCTGATGAGATAGATTGCGCCGCGTCGCGGGCGGCCGGCGGCCGCTCTGGATGGCGGCCGTTCATAGGAGAATGAGGCAGGAGAGGGTTCACCATCATTGCCTTGTTTTGAGTGGAGTTTTGACCAACGGGGAAAAAATGCGGGGTGGCGATAAGGAGTTTTCGAAATTAGACACACTCCATTGGACAAAGTAGTGTGCTGTTGACTGCTCGGCCCAGGAATAAAAACTTGCTGCATACTTGCTGGATGAATTTCTTGGTTTTGGCATCCACTAGCGGCGCTGATGATTTTTGTGTCGCGTATTGTTTCTTGGCTCCTATTGTATCGGTACACTTGGATATGGTGCGTGCTGCATTTTGTTGACGATGTGTTGGAATTGTTTCAACTCAACGCCTTCTTTTCATAATTTGGCATTGATAGATGCACTTGCTGTCTCTTGTAATCCCAATCCAATCTGATTCCAATGTATCTTGTACCGTTCCAATCATGTCAGCTTGTAATGTTCTTCGAGGATGGCCTTCAGATGGTTTACATGTTCCTCGCCAACATACTTGACACCAAAATCATCGACAACCATCGTGAATTGAATCGGTCGTGTTGTGCTTCCACGTGCAAGTTCAATCTCTTCTCTAGCAGCAGCTTGTTTGCCAATAATCCTGATCCTGCCTGTGGTAATCCGTACATTCCTCGATTTGCTCTAATGTAAATGCTCCATTTTTTTGTTGCTTTCTCGCTGAGGTTGTATTTGATGATGATCTCCTTGGTCCTCGGGGATATCGCTTAATTTTATTCGAATGAATTTGTGCCAAGGTAATCTAAAAAAACTGACCATGGAATATCCATGGTCAGAATCTTGCTCCTTTGGTTGATATGACGCTGTTGAAGAGCATCTTGGCCACCAACATTTCTGCTGTTGGGTGTGCCACGGCACCTGGATAGTTGATCCTGTCTCCTCCTACTGTGAATCGTATTTTGTTGGACTCTTCTTTTTCTGGTGGCACTGTGCACACGAATTGTCCGTAAGCTACATCTTTCATCCGCTCTGTTGGTACCTCGTTTTGGAATATGAACTCGGTCGTGTCTGTTCCCTTGGTCCGTCCTCCAATGTCTTGTGCCAATCAACCGAATTCATTGGCTGACAACAAGCCCCATGCTTGTTTGTGCTTTATCGCTCTGCATGAGTTGCCTGTAGTTTAATAGCTTTCCTGTATCGTTATCCGCAACCGCCATGGCTTGGTGGATCTTGTTCTCAATTCTTGATACTTACCTTGTCAATCGTGCGAATCCTCTTTGGTACTGTCGTTGCTGCTTCACCGCTGCTGCGAATCCCATCCTACTTACCTTGTTGGTGGTGGAATGTTCAATAATCTAGCTCGTGCTTGCTCTTGTCGCTGCTGCTGCTACCTGTGTCCTTGTCCGTACAATGGTTGTGTTGGGTGATGTAGTTGCTTGTTGTATGGCCCCCACTCTCCGTTTCCTACTTCGTTATCGTCTGGTTGCCTCTGTTGTGCAGGAGATCGCCACCTGTTGACAAGCTGTAGTATTGGGCACCCTAGGAAGTGCTGGCTGCTGGCTGCGTCCTTGGAGCATGCTGCTTGGTCGTTGCTCGTGCCGTGAAGCACGCATCCGCCATGCTGGCAAATATTGTTTATGAGTGTTTATGAGTTGTCGTCTAGTTTGGGCGGCGCCAAAAAATGCAGCTGACAGCTTGATTTTTGACTTTGAGCAATAGAGTGACAATAATAATATAAGTTTAAATAAGAATGACACATCATTGGACAGCACTACATCTTAGCTTTCTAATCGTATCCTGGTGGGCTTATTAGTCCACCCAAATACCCTTCAAACAAGCGGTCGCCAAAAATTTGGTCAGCATAGCTGTCAGCTCCAGATTTCTTTTCGTCCCCAGTGGCCACGCACAACCACCATGAGCCTTGCCACCATGACGCTGTAACCATACGATTCGCCTATTAATAAGTCGATTGTGCTATTGGTATTGTTTGGTGGCCAGTGAGCAATAATTGATAGAGTCGTCACGGTTGTATATCAGTCCATTGTGATGTGTGTGTTTGTTATGAGCACAAAAGTACCACACACTATTCCTATGTACAAAAAGGTATCAAAAAGTGAAGCTGACAGCTATCATTATGGTACCCTAGCTGACAGCTAGGGGGGGGAGGCTCCGCCCAAACTAGACGATATTAAACACTAGGGAAGAGGTGGTGGTATCAGACTAGCTACTCTTAGTCAATCCGTGTTTACTACTTATGGGTAGTTAGAGATGCTATGCTGTGTGGTGCTTGGCTCTCCTCTGTCCCACATTGGTCTGTCCTGCATTGGTCTGGCCTACCGTATACACCGGGGTTTAAGAAACACCTTTTGTGGGGTTGTTGGGACAAAAACACCATCTTAAATTGATTTCCCCGCCCAAATCATCTCACTATCTCGGTAAATTTCACAATGACGACAACGTCACAGCGCAGTCATGTGATATATCAAACAAAAGCATAGGGTGTGCTCTACACTTATTGATACTCGTTTATAATATCAGTATAAGTCTATAACGGCTTAACAAAAAACCAAAATGACTAATGGTAGTGTCTGTTCTTAAACCCGGGTGTAGTTAGGCCCAGATCATCAGAATGCCATTGCACCCCTTGTGTGAATTTTCAGAGGATATCATTGCCAAGCTGGGACAAAATAATATGAATGATTTGACTTACTGTTACAGCAACAATTTTTGTTTGCTGCAACTCCTGATCTTATTCTGCATGCAGCAAACTTGCAAAAGTTCGTTGGATTGTTGTAGTTAACTTTGGATTGTAATTGTATGCAATTGTCCAACTCATTACTTATACTATGATTGAGCATTCAATCGTAGGCCAGAGCATCGACCTGGTTCAAAAAGTCATCCCTTCCCTCCCCCCCTATCGAAATCTCCCTCAAATCTCCAACGTCCTTCAAAGGGCCACTGTCAAATCGCAGTCTGTTTCTCACAGCTTCAGGGAATAGAAGTGTGAATAGCTTGGCCAAAACACCAAGTAAGACAGGCGGGTTCAACATTAGAGTCCTTCCATTAAATGTCGGATACAGCTCGTTTGCTTTTTTTTTGAAGCAGCACTTAGAGACTTGCGTAGATCAGGACTCCCTCCCACGAGCTTGACACCTGCTAAGTCATTACACGTGATTAACTTTACCAATACATCAGCCTTTAGGCTACGCAAGTCAGCCACGGCAGAATTAACCTCTTTGCAGTAGAGGAGTGATCATTTTAAGGCACGAGTTTTGCACCTCTAGTTATGGGACCACGATTTTCTGGAACTAGATCCATCTGAGGGTGCCAAACAAACGGGCTCGGTCAGGAGGTTCCGGGAAAAATAAATCCATTTCCGTAATTCCAAATTTTGACTCAGTTATGGCGAAATGAAAAACGGGCGTGGTACTGAGGCCCCTGAAGCACGTGACTCATTTTATGTCAACGTATGGAGAACGACTCTTGGCTCATTTTGCTTTACTCCTAATTGGGGGAATTTAAGCTCTCAAGATAAGCTCAAACGTTCCAAAATAGGCTAAATATGCCCAAAAATCGCAGAAAATGGCCTTGGCCTTCAAGGTATGTCCGTGGCCTTAAAATGAGTCATTCCTTAAAATGATCACTCCTCTAAATGAAGAAATCAACCATCTGTTCAATTGTTGTGTCCGACATGAGCCCTACGTCATTGATTCTGCCAGCGCGGATGCAGTACACAAGATCGCCCGTCGATAAAAGCGTCGTGGTAATACACTGTTCAGTTGTGAGATACCGACGTACAACGTCGGAGTGTGGTGCGGAATCGCGTACTATCATGTTCCAGGTTTCTCCCGCCAATGCAGAATTCACAGCGCGTCGGGCAGACGTTACTATGGACAATCCTTCATTTGCTCGCAATCTCAGGGTCTATCGTAGTGCATCAAACTGTTCATCATCGTTAGCCTTCGAGTCGTCGAGAGCATAGCGAAGGTAAAAGACATCGTTGCGCGGTGCAACATATTCGTCGGTCGATATCCCAAGTGCAAAAGTCTTGAGCGATGCAACAGTATCACGATTTGCGGCGAGGAGCTATGTGAGTGACAGTTGCTTCACGATGGATGATAGGCCGACAACAGATCTGATGGTGATGCCACCGCGAAGGTGCTTTCATGTTTGGTGCTCAAGGTAATAGATAGACACGATGCACAAAAACTTCTCGTCAACCGGAATTGAACCAGTGACCGATGGATTTTTGTAACGCTACAGTCCACCGCTCTACCAACTGAGCTATGACGAGATGAGGAAGAAGGTTTCGCAGGCGTATTAAAATTAAATCAAATATGACATCATCCCTCCTAAAGATTTTCATTTCTCTTTGATTCAATCCGATGTCCAGCGGCGGAAGTGACAGTGGCAACTCGCCATTCGCATGGCTTGGTCTGCTCAAATGGTCACTAGCCTACACGGATGGTACGTCATCAGACCCTTCCAACGCCCTGCAAATGAGCGAGGAGGATCGTACGTTTTTAGAAAAGGTCATGGCCGAGGGCATCGTCGATGAGGGGGAACGGATGAAGTCAATATTAAAAGATTTGACTGATGGCCTAGAAGTGATGATGATGGTAGGGACGGGCTCTTCGATTTATGATGCTGATTCAGTCGAGGAGAAAGTTAAGGAAATTGGTGAGGATGACATGGTCGAGCTCCTGGAGGAGCTGCGTGATATTGTTGAGCAGATCGATTACGCTCGTGCATTCATGGCTTTGGGGGGGATACCGTTTTTGCTCGGACTCGCCACCCACATCAACGACGGTGTGGCCGTGACAAATTGCTTGCCGAAGCTTATTCGTAGAGGCGCACTCAAGACGATGTCGACAATGTGCCAGAACAATCCACCGGTACAATTGTGTTTGCTTGAAAATGGTCACATTCCTCAATTGATTAAGCTATTTATCGAATACACGCCAGGTGGGGGTCGTGATGGACGGAATAGCGGAGATGATGATATTCGTGCCGATGTGATACAGGCATTGAGTGCGAGTGTACGTGAGCATTCTATGGCGGAACAAATATTTTGTATGAACGAGGAGGCGAAGGTCATGTTGGAATTGGGACTGGGAATGAAGCAAATTATTGCAGGTAGAGACAGCACTAAGAAATACCCGAAGCCGTCGGTACAGCTTCGAAAAAGATCAAGTTTCCTTCTGCGTGCGCTACTCACATCCGACGATGCCACTGACGAACGACACACAGTATTCGAAGATATCATTGTCTATGTCTGCACGCGCGAAATAGATGATGAATGGGAAGACGACGCGGAGATTCGAGAAATTTGCCTGGGGATGATATCGAGGCTGCTGTCGATGCGTCTGAATGGCAAGCAATCAGGTGGAGAAGGATGGACATCGGCACTGACAATTATATTACGACATAAGAATAACATCACTTCTATTGTTGCGAGGCGAATACAACACATAAACGCTTTGGAGGAAGGCAGCGAGGAGAAGGAAAGTGCAACTATAGAGTTGGATGAATTGGAAACTCTGATGATGGCTTTGGATGATGCAGGTCGCAATAACTTTGATGAAAATGACGTAACTCCATCACCAGCTCCAGCTCCACCTTTAGCATTGTGCAACAGCTGAACAGGAATTCAATTATAAATCATTTAAAGCCTTTGTTTTGTACACAAATTTTCCAACAAAATAGTTTCTACTATTAGGTCATCAAATTTAGAGGAAAACATGGGTGCCTGAATGTTCCTTAATCGCTGTACGGACGAATATGACAACCCAAAAGTCCCCGTCCTCCCCACGGCCGTGGTCGTAACTCCATGACCTCCGTCTTCGTTAATTCTGCAAATCCACCGAGCTCCATTGATTTCCTTCTTACAACTACAGTAATCGAATCATTGTTACTCGCCGCAATTGGCAATAGTTCAGCAATTGCCTTAAAGTCACGATGGTTCGTATTATCAACACTACCGAATCTTAAAAGGACATCATTTTCTTTTATTCCAGCTTCGAACGCTGGAGAGTTGGACGATACCTCATCGATGATTGCAAACGGAGTGGCATTGCCCTGTATTGAGGCTACACGCTGCCGTTCCAGTCGCTGTTGTTGAGCAGTATTGTCGTAATTGTTGCTTCTGTTATCCCTCCCCGACGGTGAGTTCGATGGTCTTTCAGTGACAGCTTCAGCGACAGTTGGTGGTGCATCAAGATTATCAAACGATCGCTTCTCACCATCTGGCACCCCGGCAACACTCCCATCCCACGACTTGACAACCCACTTCCCCGTTGTTACATCAAACTTAGGCTTGGGTTTCGGTGCCAACCTTAATTTCTTTTCCTCCTCATCGTCAATAACATCATCTTTAGCTATGAAGTTTGGGCTGATTAAATTGCTCCCACCACTCGTTTTCTCTGTTGAACGAGCAGCAATCTCGACTAATCCAAATTCAATCTTTTTCTCAATGACCCTCACATCTGTCTGTATTTCCTTAAATCGCTTACGTAGAGTTCGGGCACGGTAAACATCAATGTCGGCACGGGGGTATCCCTCATCATCGACTAATGGTGCATCAATCCCAATTGGTGGACCACCGCCAGGCTGCTTCGTTGTAAGTTCTGACACTATGGCCTCGGCCTCACTCAGTAGTGCCTTCTTCTGTGTATCTAGTGATAGCAGTTCTTGGCGCATGATGGAGTGTGTTTAATATCGATGGTCGAAAGACCAAAGAGCAACAGCCTATCCCTGGAGTCGTTTTAGACTCAGCGTCTCAGCGGGAAGCCAAAAGAGGACAATCCACGAACCGGAAGGGAGAAATGAGTCGCGCTTCTCATCAATAAGCAAAAAATAGTAATAGAAATCTAAACATCACTACCATTAGGTATTTTTTGTCACTATTTGGACAAACACTGTCATTATTTGGACAAACAATCTGTCCGGGCCTTCGGACGGTGTGTCTAAAACGACGACTCCCTGCATGCAACCAGTGTATCGTAAATACGATACATAGGTACGAATACGGGATGATGCGACGAAACGCCGAAGGCGGGAAACACTTTCACTTCTCGGAAATTCTCTGCGCGCTCCCCCCAGAAGACTTGCCGCCGCAACCCAAAGATGGCGAACGTGCGAAGACACACAATGCGTTTAGCTCAGTGAACGACTAGATAAGCACCGCGTTATACAAGATGAGACTTTCAATAAGCAGCAACGAGAACAAATCACCGCAAGTGGTTGACTTGCGTATTCCCTTGCGTGAACCTTCTCCCAAGCGAAAAGCAGGCTTGATATCCCCACCGTGTGAGTTGGCAAATTCCTCGACCACCGCTGCTGCCGCTATTTCAGAACGTGATCCACTATCAGATTTACCATCGGCAGAAGAGGATACAATGGTGGTTGCCACAATAATTGCTTCGAATGCTGCTCTCCCCACAAGACAGTCGTTTCCTTTTTCTGCAACCAATTCCACCCACATTAAGAACGAACTCCTCACAACAGGTATGAAATACAATCGATTCAAAGCCCAGCAGCTAACAAAGAACGAGATCGAGGCGACTGATGAAAAACAGGCATCGGTGAACCAGATATCTGAGTGGCTAACAAATGAGACCGCGAAGAAAAAGAAGCCACCGATCCAGTCGACTCATCACCCCGTACCCGTACGCTTTGCGACGAAACCACGGATTAAGAAATCTGATGTCGAGGCGACTGATGACAAGCGCGTTAGTGTTAAGACACTGAGCTCATGGATGTCAGATGATCCATTCGAACAGAAGAAGAACGTGCGCATTATAAGGACGGGACACAACGTTATTACCAAGTCGCGTGCCTTCGAGAAAGATCAGGAGTTGAAGGCAGATAGACAGTGCGATATCAAGCCAGGGAGTGTCGAGGAGCGACTGGCATGGCTAAGTGGCGCATTTAAGCATGATGGAGACGAGAATACGCAGCCATTCCAGGGAGAGAAGAAGGTGGTTCGAACATACCAGTCCACGCTTAAGAAGGAGGAAAAGCCTAGCGAGGGGCCGAAGTTGGAGTTGATGAGCGTACGAGAGAAGAAGGAATGGCTCAGCAAAGCGTTCAAAAATAAGAGTGATGTCATCGCGATACATCAGACCAATTCGTTCGATTCTCATGGGCTTGCATCGACTGCCATCCACCAAACAAAGTCGTTTGGACATAATGACGACAACACTGCTAGCAACTTGAGCATCGCGAAGTCTGCAACATTTGACGACTCATGCGTCATTCCAACAATCGATGCAACTAAAAGTTTTGATGGTATTGGTAGGCTAGTTACTAAATCGTTCGAGAATAGACAGGACACTTTGCATCAAGTTGATTTGAACGAAAGTGAGATTGAGGTACAGTCACGTTCGAATGAGCAGACGTCAAAGCAGTTTGCTCAGCACGTTCAGCTCAAACATCATCCTCCCGTGAAAGACTCACAAAATGAGAACAAAGTACGTCCAAAAGAGGCGCTGAAGCATCACACCGTGACCGACTTGCAATTGGCGAATAAGTTACGCGAGCGTCGGCTTGTGGCCGAAGGGCTCTCCAACCAGGGGATACCGATGATTGTGACGAAGTTTGAGAAAGAGAAAGACATATTTCGTAAACTGCCTGCTGCGAGTGAGATGAAAAAATTGGAAGCGTCTGAGAATACTGACAGTACTGGTTCCATAGATGGCATTGGCGAATTAGATAAAATGTCTGTATCCGATCGTGCCAAGTGGCTCAAGGGGGCATTCAAGAAGTAAAGACGATAGAGTCAGTTTTTGATAGGATAGTAGGTACAAACAGGAGCTTTGAAATCATTATGTGTATAGATTTTGGTATTTGCAGTCATATAGAAAAGAATTGCAATTCTCAGTCGATCTACTACATTGACACTCCCTTCCTTTTTCCACCCTCGGTGTTGAGAAGAAAAGAAAGTTGTAGAGACCACCGCTCATTAACAAGGGCGGGAACGATCCAAGCAAAGAGAAGATAGAATGATGACGGTAAGCGTACTGCTGGTGGTTGTCATCTCATTAGTCGTTTCCTCGACCGCAGCGTCATCGTCATCATCGTCATCACTAGCCACATCAACCAAAACCAAATCAATCTCTTCCCCATACTTTTACGACCCAACGACACGGTATCCGACCCCGTCTACCAAACTCCTCATCTCACCTAGTGACGGTGGCGGAATCGTGCCCTACCTCCAACGGAAATGGGACCGTGCCCAACCACTTGCACTACTAGAGCAGGCCGTGGAGGATTACAATGCCGAAGAAATCATTGCGACGGCATCTAGTGTTGTCGAGAGTGTAAAGCGACGACGGTGTATTGTACTACCACTCGATGCAGAATTATTCAACCCTCCACCGGGTGTATTCAGTCATGGACACGTGGACACCGGTGACAAGATGAGTCTATCGCATAACTTTTGGGATGCCATTATTACATCCAAGGCAGAAGTGCCATGGTTATTTGAAGTATCACGTGTGGATGGTGTAACGTCTCCACGTGTAGCACTTCCCAATGATGAATTTCATCATCCAAGTTCGAATAAACTTACACGATCAGTAGGAGGTGCAATTGACTTTCGTTGTCCGAATAACTTTGCATTCCTTCCCACATGGATGTTTATTGCGTTGGGGTTACGACCATTTGATGTTGTGGATATACGACTAGTAACGGACATACCGCCCGGCTCGGCTGTACGATTACGTCCACATACATCTAAATTTTTAGACATTGCCAATCATCAAGCGGTATTAGAAACTGAATTAAAGCATTACAGTGCATTAACATTAGGGAGCACCATCCCATTCGATTATCGAGGAGTGAGATATTACTTTGATGTTGTGGATCTACGGAGTGCACCACGAGGAGAAAGGGTGGCCTTGGCAAAGGTACAGGATTGTGATATTGCAGCGGAATTTGTTAGGGCACGGGATCAACTGAAGCCGAAACAGAAGAAGATGAACAAGGGGGACAGACAAGGCACTGATTGAACTAGATATGGTATCACGCAATTAAAGCTAGTGATTGAAAAAAAAACACACTATACAAAGTTATTGGTGACACATCTGATGATTATTTCTTGCAAACTTCCATAATACAATTTTCGTTAGAATAAATCTGCTGCTCCCTGAGCTACAGCTATAAGAAATGGGTTAGACTCATACATGGGCTTTTGATTTCGGAATAAAGGAAGGCTAGGTTTACGCGTTGGCTTCTTTGTTGTTTTTGGTCTTCTTGGCTTCTTCGTTGGTCTACGTGCCTTAAAAAGAGAAGGCTTCTTCGTTGGCTTACGTGCCAGAATAGTAGTAGGTTTCTTGGATGGTTTCCGTGTTGGCTTGCGTTTTGGCTTACGAGTTGGTTTGCGTGTTGGCTTGCGAGGCGGCTTGCGTGTTGGTTTGCGGGTAGGCTTGCGTGTTGTCTTAAGTATAGAGCTCAATGTTGGCTTACGAGTTGGCTTGCGAGATGGCTTGCGAGATGGCTTGCAAGATGGCTTGCGTGTTGGTTTCTTTGTTGGTTCCTTCTTTGTTAAAAATGGCGACCTTGCCGTGGGTTTTTGAGTCGGCCTCGACGTTGGTTTAGGACAACAAACTGGTTCCGCCAGTTGCACAGTGGCACACTCACTATCACTGGTTAAGAAATTCGCAGCAAGTGCAGCAGCCTGAGCACATGTTCGACCATTGGACACCGTGCCTGGTAGTACTAGATTTGGAAAGGTCACACCTTCAGGACAGAATGTACAAGGAGCACGTTTTGTAGGACTAGAAGTTGGCTCCAATGTAGCAGAAGTTGTTGGCTTTGTTGTCGGAACAGAGGTTGTTGGCTTTTTCGTAGTTGGTGATACTGAAGTCGTTGGAAAGTATGTAGGAAATCCAGTCGTTGGCGAAGAGGTTGGCTTTGGTTCGAGGCTAGGGCTCAATGTTGGTTGGCGTGTTGGTCGTTTAGTCTTTACAGGTTTTGCAGTAGTGGGAGTGGACGTGGTGGGCGTTGCAGTTGGCGAAGCTGACGGCTTTGAAGTTGTCGACGTAGTAGTCGTCAGAGGCGTTGCAGTTGTCGGTGAGGAGGACGGACTGGAAGCTGACGGATTGGACGTTGTGGGTGATTTACTGGGTGTTGACGTCGTCGGATTGGAAGTCGGTTTGGAAGTTGTCGGAGTGGAAGTAGTAGGCAATTTACTGGGATTGGAAGTCATAGGTGATTCAGTGGGCGTGGAAGTTGTTGGATTGGACGTCGGCTTCAATGAAGTTGGCAAGCTTGTAGAAGTCGCTGTAGTTGGAATTGAAGTTGGTGCGGTTGTCACTTGCATTTTTCGAGAAATGGAATGTAAGTCAGTAGCCAGAAATCAACTGGGAATGCATTTGTCATCTCTAGCATTTGTTACGATAATATAAGGTTAGTACGTAACGTGGGTGAGCAAAGCAATCTCTTAGCATTAGCAGCTACTCGGCGGCCCAACTTTGATCGACGTGCCAAGGCTTCCCTCAGCTAAGTCCCCTTCCCCATTATGACTCTTCTCATCAAGCCTAGAACCTTGTCTCCAGGTCCTTTGACCATCATCATGGCAGACAAGGCAAGCAATTTGTCTATTTCGATTTCTTTCTGCCGTCGCATCTGAATCCTCTGTGTCGACTAGTTGCATTTCAAATTGAATTTGTATAAATATGTAATGTACTATTCCTCGGTTATTTCCCCGCATCCCCCCCCAACACATCATTCAACCTCCCCTCCTCCTCTCTTTCAATCTCGACCCTCCCCACCCCCTGTCAATAAAACCAATTGCCCCACAAGTTCTCCCCATCGCCTTTATGCAGCCGCCATCTTGAGGTCACCTACGTAATTTTTACTGCTCACATCCTCGCACATAGTCAAATTCTCAGGCGTCTTGCGACAAACAAACCAACATTCATTGTTCTGACTGAGGCTTTTGCATTTGTTGCCTTTCCCACAAAATTTCGAATTGACAACATCCTTATCACCACGACGTACTGTATATCTCTTGCTTCGGCATCTCATCATTATACCCCCGATTTCCATTGTATTCTGACAAATGACCCTGCACATCGCATTAACCTCCTGAAGATGGTTCACGCACATACTGTTTGTTCTTATTGATTTTGTCTTTTGTATTTGTTTCTTATATGTCCCGCCACAGTCATCACATTCTACATTCACATCGTATTTATGATTCAATTTCAAATCTTTAATCCCCTTCATCTTGCAAGCACGACAAATCAATCCAGAATAAGTACTATTAATATTATCAAGGTTGAGTGGCTCATTACACGCTCGACATAATTCTTCACGAGTCAATATATTGTTTTGTTGTCGTCCTACCACACACTCTTGGCAATCAAGATAGTTTTTATATCTTGGCCGTGCATGGCCACATTTAGCAAGGTCCAGCACATAATCATTCATATCATCCTTCATGGCACAATTTTTACAGGTCGTTGGTACTGTCGTTTTTAGTGATTCATCAAATGATGATAGAGTAGGGCGTATTACAGCCGTCGCTGGATTTTCTTCGCATACTTCACATAATTTTACATCCGGCGGATGTATTTTTCTAATGTTGCTCACAGCAAGCTTGATTAGTTCAGTTGTAACATCCGACACTAAAGTATTGTCAATTCTTTTACTAGTGTCTACAGAGGTCAGAGGTCTTATTGTTGTGATTGAACCAACTCTCAAGGAAGTCACTGTTAGCCTTTGCGTCATATTTAAAGTCATCTTCTTTGTGTGCCTCATACTGCTTCTTGGCTGTACTATCGCGACCAGAGTCTCCGTACCTTCCCATGGTTCGTATCGGTTTGTAATTTCAATTGAGTATAATATGTGCCATAACTACATAAATATACTTATGTTTTTGGCTCGCATCGCATTGCTTCATGCCCGGCACAAAGACGACATCCCAGCATCGCCTCCATGGTTACTACTCGTAAGAAAGCAAGGAGGGCTGCACCATCGATCCCCAATGAATCTTCCCTTCTTCCGCTACAATTCAAAAGGACGGAACCTGCTGTGAGGCTTTCCAAAAAGAAGAATCCATTCAATCTTATGACTCTTCTAGCAGCACTGGAGAATAGAGATGAATTCTTGTGCTCCGACGACACCGGTCACTTTCGTGCGAATGCAATTCACAAACCTCAACCAGGATTCAACTGTAATCTTCTTTCACCTGTCATCGAAATTGAAAATATAGAGGAAATGCAACACTTTCTAGAATCCTTGCAACATTGCACCGTCATCTTTGTCCAATGATGTTGCATCACTAATGGGTTTGCACTTTGCTTCTAATGTAATTACATACACGAGGGATAGAAATAAAGGAGAGCCGACTGTCAATAGGACAAGTGTCAATATACTGAGTACTGAAAATTATATAAGTTTTAGTGCACTTTCGCCGTACACTAATTCTGCATCGAGTCTACCATACTTGGAAAAGACAGAGCAAAATGATGACATGATGGGATTAGTACATGATTGGATACGTGAATTCACCGTTGACATTGGCATGAGCAACCCAGATAGTGCATATAATGTTAGAGTTAAGTATCAATCAAGCAATAAATAAATAATGAATGAACAATTGATGGATGAGGTGATCGTTGGGGCCAGCCCACAATTCAAACAGATTCAAACAGACTTTTCTCTTTTCACAGAATTCTTGTGGACAAGACAGAAAGATGACAGCTTTCCTTATTATCACCATCTTCACCATGTGGTTTTTTGTTGTTTCTATCACTGCTCATCTCCCCCAACAACAACTCCTCGATCTTCTCCAACTCATCCATGAATGAAATATCATCCAATTCCTCTTTTCCTTTGGTAGATTCATTAATCTCTCCAGTCTCTCCCTCCAACATAATCTTCAATGCCAGCAATGTTGCGACATGCTCATTTTGCTCAACCATATCCTCGATGTCGTCACTTTCATCGACCTCAGTTGAATCAAAGATGGCAAGGCACGGACCGATCCCGTCCAGTATCCATTTTAGATCACCACCCGGTGAAGTATTGCAAAGATTCGAATCGCAAAGATAGTTGAATCGTTCATCTGAGATTTCATCGATTGATGACACCCGCTCCCCTCTCGCGTAAGCTCGCGGGGAATAGAGGGGGCGACAGACGGTAGCTCCAGAGGTGGGGACCAATGAGGAGATCGTCAAGATGGCAAAGAAGTTGATACACCGGTTCATGTTTAGTATGTTCTGCCAAGCATTATGACCAAATACGGAGAGAGATTGATCGAATCCGTCACTGAAGAAATGCATGAGAAGAGAAAAGAATCTCATTCTTCTTTATGTTTTACTCGACCCCTTTGGTGGCTTTTGACATACCATGTGTAGAAAAATATATGATTGCAGCAAGGCTACTATCATTCATTGGGAAAGCCGTACAAGATCCTAACCCACTTCGACCTACAAAACTAATGCTGACTACATGTTGCAACAATAACAGGAAGAGAGGACGACCATACACTACAAATAAAGACACCATCGTCAACTGTCTTGTACTACTATTTGAACGTGTCCCTGAAGTAGCAATAGACCAGAATCAAGGATCCATGATAGACTGGATAAAGGAAGTCAACAACGAGAAGTATTGGAAATCGCTTATCCGATGCCTGCTTAAATCAGATGAAGAAATCCCTACAAGACCAACCGACGAAGGATGGAACCAAACTCCCAGACCTCAGCCCCAACCTGCACCATGTCCCACCCCTGAACGAAGACGTCAACGAAGACAGCGATCCACAAGGAGAACAAGACCAAACCAGTCGTCTAACTCAAACCCACCACCGCCACCAGGATCGCCCCACAACGCCGACAGCAAGCACCGCCGCCACCCCCTTCACCAAGGCGAGACAGAGAGCCTCCACCACAACGAGCAGAACACAGAGACAGAGATTGGATAGCGGCAAATGTTGGAAAAGTTAGATACGACTCATTGAGAATACTTGGGTTAAGAGAAGGAGCAACAGAAGGAGAAGTTAAAGCAGCCTACCGAGCAATGTCCAGAATTTACCATCCAGACAAGCACAACTCAGGATTCACTGGTATGTCTGATGAGGAAGCAGTTGAATTCTTTCAACATCTGAACAATGCGCACAGCTATTTACGAGAGATAATGTAACCGAGAGAATAAACAATACGGAAGAACGATACGGAAGAAAGAAAGAAATATAAGAGAACAAATTATGATTTGGAACTGCAGGAAGGAGAGTATACTAGATATACCCTCGCTGAGCATTTTACTTGATTTTCGGGTGCATTTCAAGTGAACTATGAGGTAAGCACTACAGACTCCAGCACATGCTGGTACAATTCTGTATCTCTGGCAAGAATTCGTCAAACCAATACTTTTCGTAAGTATAGTTAGAGTAGATTTAAGGAAGTAAAGAATACAGTTACAGTGATTGTATGTCACCTGGATCTCGATGATGAGTACAAAATCGAAGGGGAGAATTCGCTAGATGAAGATGTAGAAATATAAAATTGAGAAACATAAGAGTACACCGTCACAAAAACAGCACAATGACGTAAAAACAACAGCAAAAGGCAAGAACGTAAACATTTCAGTAAATTGTCCTGTATGCCTATCATGATGAAATATGGATGCAACTATTGAGTCTTTTGTCTGCTCATTTTAAAGGGAATCAGAGATTGATTGGCAGCATGGCAGAACCCAGATGTCAGGACCACAGAAAACCCGCCTGAATTTATTGCAGTAGTCTCTTATGTATCATTCACCTGGATCGGTTGACACCCAACTCAATAATTATAAATCTATCAACATAAAATTCTTACACAGTCTCCGACGTCTGCTTCGTTTTCTTCTCCACAGCGACGACCCCGGCAACACAGTCCTTAAAATGCTTTCCGGGAAAGAACTTAGCCCTTGTCGTTGGTGGTTTTGATATCCTAGCTTCCTTGTTATTGGGATCCTGAGGATTCGTGTGTACCCTTGGTCCCACCTCTACTGCTTCGAATTTACCAAAACCCGCTATCTGCACGGTCTGCTTCTTAGCAACCGACTGGATTTGGACAGAACGTTTGTGAGATGGGGTCAATGATAAGGGGACGAACAAACGCCAAATTCCCACCATTCCGGACCCACATGTGATTTCGCCACGAATTCAAATTTATATCATGTGTGATTCTCCTCAAATTATAGTGCAACAATCCTCTTTTCATTCTGTCCAACCATCCGATTTATTTGTACTGACAAAGCAATGCACAAACAAGTAAATAATATTAAATATTCTTTCACACGCACCTCCACAATTGTATCAAACACCGTAGCCACAATTTTCTTGCTTAATGCTAGCTTCAATTCATGCTCCGCCGCGATAATTTCGGCAATTGCATCACGCCGTAGGACGGCGTCGTCGTTCTCACTCGGTAACGACGAGGATGTCCGTGAGAAGAAGAGGGCGCCGTACGGTCCACGCGTCTTGATCGGACAGGATGTCTCGCCGCCTCGGGGCCTGTCTGTTAATAATGTTACCGGTGTCGACGCGACGGTCGAGAGAGATGGACTGGTGCGAGTAACCGGTGACGACAACGCCGACGCCGCCGTTCGGGGAAGTTGCCTGGCAAGGAAGGATATCATGTCGGTGTTATGGTTCACGTGGAGTCGTTTTGGACACAGCGTCCGAAGGCCCACACAGTTTGTTTAGTTGGTTTGTCCAAATAGAAACACGATTCGTCCAAATAGTGACGAAAAATACTTAACGGTAGTGATGTTTAGATTTCTTTTACTATTTTTTGCTCATTGATGAGAAGCGCGACTCATTTCTCCCTTCCGGTTCGTGGATTGTCCTCTTTTGGCTTCCCGCCGAGACGCTGAGTTTAAAACGACTCCTGGGTGCGCCATTTTTCGTCTCCCTGTTCCTGAGGTACAGGGTCGGTACGTAAATAGGTGGATACCCTATTGTCAATGAGACTACTACTTCTCCCTGCTGTGATACTGCTTGTCCTCGCCGTCATCACGAGGGGGACAGGAGGAGACGAAACACAGTGTGTCGTCACAGATGATAATGACACGTGTAGCGATGTTGCCCCCGCAGTCGTAGTCGAAGACGAGGAGAAGACAAAACCTGCACGAATTAGGAAAGACAAATCCAAATATCAGAGTGGAAGTACTACTTCTGAAATTATTAGTGATCCAATCAAGACCGTTGCAAAATATGGTGAAGCTCAGAGGGTTGAGGGTCAGGAAATCGACAAAATTATGGATGTGATTGTAAGGACTATTCACTACATGGAAAACGATATTCACGGACCGAATGCGACACACAACCTATCCACAAACCTCTTGGCAGAATGTAGAAACAAGCATCAGGATTGTGCGTTTTGGGCTGCTATTGGTGAATGTGAGAAGAATCCATCGTACATGAAGATTAATTGCTCACCCTCCTGTCAAACCTGTGTACTGCTTGACATAGCCAACCGCTGCCCGCCTTTGGGCGACGATGTTCGGCCGGGACTACTACCTGGTGAGATGAATGCCATGTTTGAAAGGATCGTTACGACTGCGCCTGGAAATCAAAGCGACACTGATTTTGTCATAGACGAGGGTATGACCAACTACACGGTGATTGTACACTCTCGACCGACACCGCTCGACGATGGTGTCGAGCCTATCATAAGCGAAAAGCGTGATTTACATGAGCCACCATGGGTGATAACCTTCGAGGATTTCATCACTGTGGACGAATGTAGGCATTTGATTGATCTTGGTTATAAAAGTATCTACAAACGTAGTGAAGATGTTGGACATGCTTTGCCAGACGGTACCTTCACGGCGAAAAAGAGTGAAACACGTACGAGTGAGAATGCATGGTGCTCCTCCAGCAACGGATGCAGGAATGACACAGTGGTGTCGCGTATACACGATAGGATAGCCAAGGTAACTGGCATTGCACCAGAGAATTCTGAAGACTTTCAAGTATTAAAATACGAACCAGGACAATTCTATAGGGTTCACCATGACTACATCCCTCATCATAGAGATCGTAGATGTGGTCCACGTATCTTGACATTCTTTTTGTATTTGTCAGACGTGGAAGAAGGTGGAGCAACGAATTTCCCTAAGCTTGAGATCGCTGTAAAGCCGAAGGCTGGGAGAGCACTTCTTTGGCCATCAGTCTTGGACAGCAACCCCAAGGAGAAAGAGCCACGTACCGATCATGAGGCACAGAATGTAATTAAGGGAATAAAGTTTGGAGCAAACGCCTGGTTGCATCTGTACAATTATGTGGATGCTAAGGAAATGGGCTGTACGTAAAAACAGTCACCACCTCACACTTTCATTTGCGCTATTAGTGGATTGTAGAGATTTAACATGTAACCGATATTAATCAACATTTGCTTGGATCAGTAAACCTTGTCTCTCTATCCGCCGTATCCGTGCACCATTATTTTCACTTTCATCTGCGTACTCCTCCACAACGAAGTCTCCCTCTGTCAGCAAGACGTTAACAACTTCGCCCACAACAATCGTACTCGGTGGCTTGACATCGTACCGTTCTGCCAAATCGGCAATAGTGTCGATAGTCCCCACTACCGTACGTTGGTCTGGACAGCCCGCTCGTTCTACAATTGCCACGGGCGTCACAACGGGGTAGCCGGCCATGGTCACTAGATTCTGACAAAGTGAACGCAATCGTCCAACAGCCATTAGAAATACAGCAGTCTGTTCCTTGTGATACTGTATCAACTCTGGAGATGAGTTGTCCCTTCCATAGCCGGTACACATGACCACTTGATTGCTAATTCCACGATGTGTTACAGGGATAGAGCCTAGTAGCGGTGCTGAAAATGCTGCACTTACACCTGGTACGACTACTGGCTCGACGCCACATTTGTGGCGGAATTCAAGAACTTCCTCCCCACCTCTACCAAAAACGAATGGATCACCAATCTTTAGTCGTACCACGTGCTGACCACGAGCAACGCCGGTGGCACACCAGTCATATATCTCACGTTGAGCAGTATCAGCACAACCTGGGTGCTTATTTGCAATTTTAATTTCACCCTTTATCAACGAGAGAATTTCTTCTGACACTAGACGGTCAACTATGAATAGATTAGTCGGATCAGATATAATACGATATGCAGCCACTGTTAGTAATTCAGGTGAACCCGGACCGGCACCTACGAGTGAAATACGTCCACCAGTAATGGGATGTACTTTCGGCGGACGATGTTGTTCGCGCTGGACTATTGGAGAAGAAGAGGAGGTAGATGAAGTAGTCGGCGTCCTAATGTGTGATGATGATGACGATGCTTCTATTTGGTCATCATTCGTCGAAGCGCTTATTGACGAAGGAGGATACTGTTCATCGATGTAAGCCTCGCGTAGGGAAGGTGATAACGACGATGCTGCTGATGCCGGAACGAACGCAACGACAGAAGATGATGATGTCGTCGTTAGGATAGCGATGGACAAGACGAGTGACGTGATAATGCTACGGCGAGAAGTAGTTGATGGCTGCATCCTGCTAGCTATTGTGGTGATAAGTGAATCAAATATGATCTCCAACACATAACACCCTTTGGGAAACAACATGGAAGACGACCGACTATCAGAGCACCATCATCTTGTAGCGGGGCGATTTTTTTGGCGAACCGTCTTACACACACACACCACCACGACTAGCCTCCTACATGAAGCTCTTTGCTGCCTCCCTCCTTGTCGGCGTCGTCTCCGCCTCCTCCAATAATGAACGGTCACTCCAAAATGAAATGACAACAGTTGCTTGTCTCCTAGGCGGTGGTGACATTCCCACGTGCTGTCCAACGGGCGCAGTTGACGAGAACGATGGTGTTTGTACCCTCCTTGCTTGTGTTGAGCTTGACGAAATTGCAATCAAGGACACATGTCAATGTATGGATATCATCGCTGCATGTGAAGATATATCACTCGTGACGTTGTTCGCGCAGGTTGTGCCCCAATTACCCGGCATGTGCTCCAGCGTCTCCGCGTGTTGCGCCGATGAGACCGTTGTCAATACGGATTGGAACACATGTATGTCAGAGAAGGCAGAGGCAGGAGAAGAAGGGGGTGGATTTGATACACCCGACTTTGGTGCATTAATTCCTGGCTTAGTACCCGAAGCTGAAGGTGATGTGACGACGACTGTCGAGCCTGAAGAGCCACCAGTCGAGGGGGGGGAGACGGAAAAGCCTGAAGCTGAAGAGCCACCGGTGGATGGGGAGGAGCCTGAAGCTGAAGAGCCGCCAGTGGAGGAAGAGGAGACGGAAATTCCTAACCCTAACGAGGCTGAAGTTGAAGAGCCTCCGATGGTGGGCACGAGCTACTGTACCTACGCTCCAGATGAGACATGCTACGAGTCTGGGTGGCCTGCATGCTGTGGGGATGAAACATCACCCTGTCCTGAGGATGGGGCTGGTGAACAACCACCGTGTGAAATTGCTACCACCACGGAGGCCCCGACGACTGAAGCACCGCCTGCTGAGGAGGTCACGACGACTGAAGCACCGCCTACGGAGGAGGTCACGACGACTGAAGCACCGCCTACGGAGGAGGTCACGACGACTGAAGCACCGCCTACGGAGGAGGCCACGACGACAGAGTCCCCTCCCGCTACTACAACCGAGGCTGCCAATGGAAGTTTCTCAAACAGGCACGTTAGGGTTGGCGCGGCTGTGACATTGGCTCTTATCATTGGTGCAATGTGATCTGATCAAAAATCTGTAACCTATGTCTGAAACTTATTGTAACGTGTACAAAAAGTAGCAGCAACTGCTGTTTTTTGGCAATCCTTAGATTAATAGGATAAATAGTAATAGGGAAACTTTATTTGGGATTATGATTGTAGTTGCAAAACGAACCATGGCATCATTTTTTTATCGCAACCCCCTTGATATGAGGTCTAGCAAATGCTAACCCCAACGGCATCGGTGCGTCAAAATTCTGAACCGCAGTATCAAATCGATTACCCAAGCTCGCCGCAATCTCATCACCCAAATTTTTGAATGTACATCCATTAGCAACTATGTACAGGATCGGAGCTACCACACTTTGTAAATACGAAGTCAACGTATTCTCCTTTGCTGCGGTGACATGTTCCATGAATATAATCTTTCCGCCAGGTTTTAACGCTCTCTCAGCGGTATTGAGTACATTTGCCACTGAGTCAACGGAACATAGGACATGTGTTAGGATCACAACGTCGAACGATTCGTTCGGGACATCTACCTCCTCACCCTTGATTCCTACGAAACGCAATAGAAAGTTCAATCCCCGCCTATCAAGCTCTTTCCGCATTTCTATTTCGAAGAATGGATTCGGTTCGACCGCAACATATTCATCAATAGACGTGTCATTATGAAAACACCTGAAATTTGTTCCAGGGCCCGGACCGATTTCCAACACGTGACCGTGTACCACACCCTCGTTTAATATCGAACAACGATGCTCATCAAGCGGCGTCGATCTGAGTGCTTGACCTGTACATAAACTTACAAAGTTGCTACGTCGGTAGTCATCATTCGTTGCTAGTACAAGTAGGAATATGCCCAAGGCAGAAAGCACCACCGAAACAAGGACCGATACTAGTAGTGTGATGCGACGGGTCCACTTTCCACGGTTGGCACACAGCAAACGCTGGCCATAGAGGAGAGCAGCCGATGTAGCGACGAGTCGGATTGTAACTGGTGGGATCAAGGAGAAGTAGCAGCATGAGCAGAAGACCATGGCGAACACTAACCCAACGACACGACGATGAACAATCCACTCCAGCGACGACGATTACTATTCTCAGTCAGACTGAAGATATGTTTGCCGATCTTTTCTCTTCTTCTGCGTTCATGTTCTGACCTTTCTCGTTATCCGGCGAGGGATTTCCCTCCACTTTATCATAGCGGGGGGGAAAATTTGCTGAGTTGAAATTAATACGCACGATACACTAACCATCGAGTATTCAATTGTCCCATACTCTCAACCGTTGTTTGATACCAGCATGAAGATTTTCTTGATACAAGCGGCTGCGGCCGTCGTTGTCATTTCAACATGCGCATTCGTCGAAGGAAAGCAACACAAAGGTGACCAGTCGATGTCCTTCTTCCCTAAAAAGGCAGTGAAGAAGGAGGAGAAGAAGATGTCCGTCGGAGCCAAATGTGAGTTGTCTCGCTTGCTGTAACAGCTGAATTATTTCATCTTCAAATCTCTCAACAATCGATGTACATCGCGCTCTCGTCAGTATTCAAAGAACCTAAGATGGAGAGTGATTTGAAGAAGGAGGAGAAGAAGATGTCCGTCGGAGCCAAATGTGAGTCGTTTCACTTGCTGTAACAGCTGAATTATTTCATCTTCAAATCTCTCAACAATCGATGTACATCGCGCTCTCGTCAGTATTCAAAGAACCTAAGATGGAGAGTGATTTGAAGAAGGAGGAGAAGAAGATGTCCGTCGGAGCCAAATGTGAGTCGTTTCACTTGCTGTAACAGCTGAATTATTTCATCTTCAAATCTCTCAATAACATTCCGTAAACGATATACATCGTGTTCTTGCTAGTGTTCAAAGAGCCTAAGATGGACGAGAAGGAGGCGAAGAAGGAACACAAGAAGATGTCCATGCCGAAGGCTGAAAAGTCCATGTCTTTGTCTCGTTGAAAGGATTAAAGGTTACAGTAAAATACATTTTAGTTTTTAGAGAAATGAAAATGATTGATTTGTTATTCTGTTGGCAACCGTGATGTTTGTAGAAATAGAATGGTTATTTGTGTAAAAATAGTTATTTTTAATTTATGATGGGGTCTCTTTGTGATAGTGGACAGGAATCTAATTATTTGTCATCAAATTTGTCTCTTGCTGAAAACGCCCTAAGGCGAAGACTAGTTTTTCTCTCGTAGTGGACAGGAATCTAATAATTTGTCATCTATTTAAATTGTCTTGCTGAAATTAATACTCTGTCCTAATTCTATGATTTTACTAATCACGTTTGTATTGCATTCTTGATGAACGTCGTAAAACCATACAACAGCACTCTATTGAGGAGTAACGAATTTCTATGTCCATCTACAATCTTCATCTTATCTAATCAACCACACTATGTACGTTTGGTGGTGCCTTCATGACAGAATTGAGACAGAGGAGGTTGGATGTCTTCAATCGTAATCCAACCAGATCCGCCCGATAACAGAACCTCACCATTGCAGTTGGTTTTATATCCCCAAGCAACTGTGTTTTGAACTGTAACACCGATACTGTTAATACCAAATAGCACTAGCATGACCCCACCAGGAACCAGATCCATCTGTTCATGTATTGGTATTGAAGGGTCAAGTTTACTTGATATTGATGTAAAGTTCAGTACATCACCGTCAGTCAAATTACCACCTTCACTATTAACAGATGTCAGCTCCTGATTAATGATATTGAATGATGATGTAGTGTCTGCCTCGAAGAATGACACCGACGTAATAGTCGTGGGCACAAAGTCGTAGCTGATTGCCTCAAACTCCTGCATCGTGCGCTGTTGTCTTTGATGTGCTTTAGCATGTTCTAACTGGGACGATAAGTTCATATCATTGAATGATGCCACGCCTGCTAATGCCGACAAACCCCTTCTAAAAACTCCACTTCCAACTCCAAAGTTCACAGTAGAATTGGTAAGAACTTCTGAGCCCTGTGCGAAAAAACAAATGTTACCATCGATGCCTGCAACATTGGTCAATGTGCTGTCGTCGCTACAGTCGCCATTAAAGTTGAGTTTGAAGGAGTATGATATGGGTGTGCATGAGCATACGTCATCATCAATTGCGGGAGCTGTTCCAGACGGCAAGTCTGCAATTGGAAATGAAACATCTGATAACGGCATGGACTTGGATATCTTGTTGGCTTTCGTATCAAATAATTTAGCCGATCGCACGGACATGTAAGTCTTGCTTGCCTTCGTAATGGCCTCCTCGGTCTGTTTGAATACTGAAGAAGGATACGTATGAGTTTGCTGTTTGTAAATTCAGTATCGTGCATAATTTTGTTAATGTTCGCAAATATATATCCCAAATCAAATCGATTATATCTCTTACCCTTCGTTGCCTTGCCGGACTTTGCATCAAATAATTTAGCAGACTTCGGCAAGGACGACGTCGCCAGGCAAACCGAAAAAGGTACAGCGATGGCGGTGGTTACAATCCTCATTGTTGCTCGGATTCTAAGAATGACAGTGCTAGAAGCTCTACACCAGTCTAATTTTGGCAATCATTGTCGCGGGCGGGGGCAATCCTTTCCTCGTGTCGTCAAACTTTTGAGGAAGAAAATCGTCCGATCAACGAGGTCTCGCTAAACTGTCCCACTTCGATTCGCTAAATTATAAAAAAAGAAGTGACGTCGCCTACCTACAAAAAGCAGAGTCCCTCGGACTCAGCGCTTGAGAACGCTCAAGTACTTCTACTCACTCATAACAACAAAGCATGGCCTCTACTCGCATCGCGGTCGCGTCCCTTCAGCGGACGTCGTCATCTCACACTACTACTTGCTCTAGGTTAATATCCAATGCGGCCAGGACGACTTCTTGGTGCGGCGTGAGTCGGTGGCAGGATCAATATTCTCCAACGCCAACAACAACAACGACTCGGGCACCGTTCCTAACCTACCAGTCAAAAGAACACCCCGTATTTAACGTCAACACAACAATGTCGATAAATGAACACATCAAACCAGCTCGACCGGGCTCGATCGCCTTTGGGGAATGTGAAATTGCCGCCCTGTCCGACCTATTCTTACAATTTGCCAAAACAAAAGAGAATGATGGAGGAGCACCATACCTTACTCTTGAACGTGTACGACTACTCCTTGAATCAGTTGGTGAACGTCCCGATGAATCCATCCTCCAGCAACTTGTCAATGATGCCGACGAAGATGGTACTGGAAAACTAAATCTCGATGAATTTTTACATGCTGCAGATAAATTGCTGGGTGCGGCACCGGCACGAATTGTGCTTGTTGTGGGTGGTCCTGGTTCAGGTAAGGGAGAGCTATGCTCACGACTTGCCTCAATGTGTGGTGCCGTCCATCTTAGCTGTGGCGAGATGCTCCGAGAGGAGGTCGCAAGTAAAACCCCTCTTGGCCGCGAAGTGGCGGGCATTATGTCAAGAGGAGATTTGGTCAGTAGTGCAGTAGTCACGGCGCTGATGAGACGGAGGATGAGACATCATCCAGGACGGAGAATACTACTCGATGGTTTCCCGAGGAGTCTTGAGAATGCAAGAGACTTTGTGGAACTCTGTGGTCCTCCAGAGCTGGCACTGCATTTAAATTGCGATGATACCGTCATGATCGAACGGATCATGTCTAGGGCAAGTGGTGGGGATGTTGAGGAGACGAAAGTTGAAGGAAGACCCGCTGTCGCACGGTCGGATGATACCGTCCACACGGCTATACAGCGATTGAAGAATTATCATAAACATCACAGACCTACAATGAGCTGGCTCAAAGAGATACGTGTACCAATCGTTGAGTTAGATTGCTCAGGATCGAAGGAGGACGTTTGGGGTCAGTTGACAGCCATTGGTCGTCTGATGAGACCGGCAGTAAGGTTGCCGGTGCAGCAGCAGCAGCAATCACAATCAATGACTAAGCTCCCACACTCGGCACATTTGCAGGATATGATGTACGAAAATTATCTCACAGATGATGCGAACGAAGAAACGCGGTGGATTGCCTAAATGAAGATGGAGCTGTATCAAATATCACAGAGAGTGTACTAGTATAATAGAGATAAAAATGACAAACCACTAGGACATACTTTCTTTCATTTTTTATTGCTCCCCTCCCTCACAACTTCTTGTTCACTTCTCATCTATCTATGTCAATGATAATTTGCTCTTTAGGGCAGATAATGCATTCAGCTTGTTGATGAGCATGTTCTGCAGCATGACCTCCCTGCATTAAAGTGGAGTTGCATATCAATATCTCGGTCAATATTGGCCGCATGAACCTGATTTCTCGCATAATCCTGATCGAAATACTCCCGTCTATCTTATTACCCACTACAATTTTACCCGAAACTTCATTATCTTGGCGTTAGAGCTCATCGAAGGGAGCAACGTTCATAGCAAATGAATTGACGTCGTTTGCGACCACCGTGTTGGATGAGAAAGTCATGGTAGGAATTGTCAAAGACAGGTCCCATAGGTGTGGCGTTGTCCTTGCCACTGACGACCATGGACAATCAGATCGTGATCAGAAAATCCAAATTTTCGTCTCCCGCTGTGTCATTTTTTCTTCGCCACAAAAAACAGCGCACACACAAATACCGGAGGCAGGAGGGCATCCAAGATATTGATATTGGGTCTCCATTAATTAGGCAACAACCATACAACAACGAGCGAGCGATGCACCTCACGCAGAAGTCCTCCTCCTCCGTCCTAGTGGCACTCTGCGTTCTCTCTGGCTCGTCCGCCGATGCATTCTCGGCGGCGGTGCGATCCTCCTCCGCGACGTCTACAACTCGACTCCAATCAACGATTGACCGCACGAGTAGTGGCGACGTAGCCGCTATTGGCAAGGTCACTACCACACTTACCCCCCCATCGAAGCTTATACCCCAAACAGCCGCGGAGTTATTTGATACGCGTGTACAGAAGACCTATGGTCGGTATCCCATTACCTTCGTTACGGGATCCGGATCGACTCTCACTGATATTGAAGGCAAAGTGTATCTTGACTTCGTGTCAGGGATTGCCACTTGTGCACTGGGGCATAACAATCCAAGCTTAACGAAGGCCGTGAGTGAACAAATGACAAAGATCCATCATGTTAGTAATTTGTACTACACTCCCCAGCAGGCACAATTAGCCAATTGGTTATGTGAAAACTCGATCGCCGATAAGGCATTCTTTTGTAATTCGGGCGCTGAGGCGAATGAGGCTGCGATTAAATTGGCACGGCGACATGCAAGTAATCGAGGCATCACGGTGAGTTTGTTTGTGTGTTCATTTGTTGGTGATTGGATCGATGGATGATACTCACCACGAATATTCATTTCTCGTTTTCCCCAAATATATATCACAGGATCCGGTTATCATTACGGCCGAACAATCATTCCATGGCCGGACCCTTGCCACCGTCACCGCTACCGCACAGCCCAAGTATCATAAGGGATTTACATACGGTGGTGAAATGGTTGCAGGTTTTCGATACACCCCGTACAACGACCTCGCTGCACTCCAAAAACTTGTTGATGAGATTAATATCACTCCCCCCGAACATGCCGCGGTGGGACGTAAACGTGGCCTTGCTGCAATATTACTCGAACCACTACAGGGAGAGGGTGGGATCAAACCCGGTACACGTGAATACTTTGCCTTGGCACGGAAGCTGGCGGACGATTCGGGCGCACTACTAATGTGTGATGAGGTTCAGGTCGGTATGGGTCGGAGTGGTAGTCTTTGGGGACATGAACAGCTCGACGTCAAACCAGATGTCTTCACATCTGCTAAGGCCTTGGGAGGTGGTGTCCCTATTGGTGCGATGATGGCTGCCAAGAGTGTATCGAATGTCTTTGGTCCGGGTGATCATGCTAGTACGTACGGTGGCAATCCTCTAGCATGTGCAGCTGGATTGGCCGTGGCAGAGTATTTAAGCGAACACAATATACTGGCCAATGTCCAAGCACGAGGAGAACAACTTGCGAAGGGTCTTGCCGAGATTACAAAGCGCTATCCCAGTGTCCTTGGTGAAGTCCGTGGTTGGGGCTTGCTACGTGGAGTTGAGATTAAAGCTGACGCTGGTTGTACTGCCGCGGAACTTGTCGGGGATGCGATGAAGGAGGGTTTGTTGCTTGTAGCTGCTGGACCGACCGTCGTTCGCTTCGTACCTCCATTGGTCGTGAAGGAATCGGAGGTTGCAGAGGCGTTAGTTAGGTTCGAGAAGGCCATTGCAAAGCGAGTGGGCACGTCTCCATGAAGAGTGATTGAGTAGATGATCAAAATTTTGAGGCTGTATGAAGAAATGTTATGTCTGATGTCCTGCACGAAAAAGCAAACGATAGCACTAGTAGTGTACATGATCAATAGGAAAAATCGATCAACAAAGTTTACTTTACTTTATCCACTCCCCCTAGAAAATATTATTCTCTTAACGTCATGTACTTCTTCACTATTGATTCTACTTTCTTGAACTTTGTTAACTTAAACTCCTCCACTGCTTTCTTCTTCGCCTGTTTCTCCTCGGACTGGGGCTCTCGGCACTTGGCCACACTTAGGGATGACTTTGTAGCCTTCGCCGGTGGCAGACTTCCTTTGCGTTTCTTTCCACTCAGATCAGGATAATCTCTTTCATCCTCGAGCTCCGAAGGGATGCAGCGCAAGAGTTCTGTCATGCTCACCTCATTCTCCTTCGACTGAATTCCAAAAATCTCTTGCAATGGTTGTTGAGTCACAACAGTGTCCTGATTCGCCGAGGCAGTTGTATCAACAGGTAAAGCCTTGTGTCGTGTCTCATACCGATGTTTCATCACTGGATTCTGCTTTCCATACTCACTCTGTGATTTGGACGTGAGGCATCCATTCTTGAGAGCTAGCCGAGTAGTCGCTGGGAAGCATTGCATCGAGGATGGTTCAGAGGATTTGCTTTGGGCCCAACTTTGAACTACTTCTCCAGCGTTCTCCTCGTCTATTTTACTCTCGATGCCGTATACGTGGTCGTCGTCAGGTAGAGCATAGGATGGTGATCTCACCTTCCCAACAACCGGCTTGATCATGGTCACCCTTTTGTCTGTCATATTGATCTTTCTGTCTCTTATAAAGAAGAAGGTGGGATAGAAAAGATGGACGTTGTGTGTAAAAAAACCTCTTGGAAAATAATAATAATTTTATGTTAAAACTGGTAAGAAATCGTACCTCAAAAAATGTCTGCAAACTAATGAGGGCTCTTTCTCGGTAAAAGCTATGCCGTTTCGAAAGTTTGATTGGAAGGCTTCTCGCTAGCTTTCGTGACGGTAGTTGGCCTGGCGGATACACTTGGTTGATTCACAATAGGAGGCTTCGTCATCACCGGTTGAGTTGGCCTGGCGGATACACTTGGTTGATTCACAATAGGAGGCTTCGTCATCACCGGTTGAGTTGGC
>Ga0247843_1002946_pt1 | contig 29227 bp, 22 predicted proteins | sample LaCruzMarch2017__FD_192420 | JGI IMG/M metagenome (GOLD analysis project Ga0247843, IMG submission 192420) | Freshwater microbial communities from meromictic Lake La Cruz, Castile-La Mancha, Spain - LaCruzMarch2017_8m | ecosystem: Environmental > Aquatic > Freshwater > Lake | place: Spain... | reverse complement strand
TCCCGTTCGACGAAAAGAACAACCTGCCTTCCTTAATCGTCGATTACCAAGATCGAAAGCAGCTGGCCATCGATCTGATCCTGAAAGCCAAGCCGTTCCCATGAATCCTCCAGCCAAACGCCCTAACTTTTCCCCCTTTGGAACTTTTTCCCCCTTGCCATCCCGCCACCCCGCCCCTAAAAGCCCCGCCCCGCCTCGCAAACATCCCTTTTTCCCATGTCCAAGCACAGCAGTCTCAAAGCAGCCGGTTCCGCCGCAGGCAAACGCTCCGTCATGAAGCGCTTCGAACGCGTGAAGCTTCTCAAGGAGCGCGGTCAGTGGAAGGAAGGTCGCAGCGCGATCGGCCTCCCCAAGACCAAGGGCGAGGACTGAAGCCGGGACCTCCCGTCTTTCCGCAGGCGCGCAGCTCCCGCAAGGGTCTGCGCCTTTTGCGTTTCTGGACCAATTCATCTCCGGCCCCGCTCCCATCCCACTCCTAACCGCTTCCCCGATGCCCGAAGGCACCCGATTGAACAAATACCTCGCCTCCTGCGGCGTCGGCTCGCGCCGCGCCTGCGACGCGCTGGTGCAGGAAGGCCACGTCGAAATCAACGGCAAGCCGATCCTCAACCCGGCCCATCGCGTCGAGCCCGGCGACTTCGTGAAGGTCGACGGCAAGCGCGTGCTGGAGAAAGAGACCAACACCGTGATGTTCTTCAAGCCGCGCGGCTACGTCTGTTCGCGCGAGGATGAACTGGGACGCGACACGATCTACACGATCCTCCCGCCCGTCCTCCAGCACCTCCACCACGTCGGCCGCCTCGACCGCGACTCGGAAGGCCTGCTGGTTCTGACCAACGACGGCGATCTTTCCCAGACGCTGATGCATCCGTCGAAAATGGTGGAGAAGGAGTATCTCGTCACCTCCAACCAGCCGGTCCTCAACGAGCACCTCGATCTCTTCAAGTCGGGCATCTTCGTCGAAAAGAACCGGATGCGCGCGAAAGCGGTGGATCGCCTTTCTTCGCGGCGCTACCGGATCGTGCTGGAAACCGGCCTTAAACGGCAGATCCGCATGATGTTCCTGGCCCTCGGCTATCAGGTGCAGAAACTCGTCCGCGTCCGCATCGGCACGCTCGAACTCGACGACCTCCCGCTCGGCGGCTGGCGACCGCTCGATGCCAAGGAGATCGCCCGGCTCCAGGTCAATCCGAAGCCCAAGATCGCGCGGCGTCCCGGCGTCAAACCGGCCAAAAAAGTCGCCAAAAAGGCCACCCGCCAGTCGGCCATTTCAGACCGCTCCAAGCCGCCCGCCAAGACCTCTCGCCGCGCATCGGCCGACTCCCGCCCGCCATCCGCCCGGAATGCCCCGAAAAAGACGGCCAAGCGGACTCCGAAACGGAAATTTTGAGTCGCGCCCCGCGAAAGTCGCCGAGTAGCTTTCCGCATGCCCGCCAGCTTAGTCTCTGGCCGGGAACCCAAAGGCACCCATGAGCAACCCCATCGAAAGCCATCTCGTCGAAGACCGTATTTTCAAGCCCGGCAAGGAGTTCGCCGCCAAGGCGCGCATCTCCAGCATGGCCGAGTATAAGAAGCTTTGGCAGGAGTCGATCGACAAGCCGAAGAAGTTCTGGGCCCGCGAAGCCAGCGAACTCCAGTGGCGCGAACCCTGGAAGAAGGTGCTCGATTGGGATGCGCCCGACGCGAAATGGTTCGTCGGCGGCAAGCTCAACGTCTGTGAAAACTGCGTCGACCGCCACGCAACCGGACCGCGCCGCAACAAGGCGGCCATCATTTTCGAAGGCGAGCCCGGCGACCGCCAGGTGCTGACCTACGGCCAGCTCCACCGCGAGGTCTGCCGCTTCGCCAATGTGCTCCTTTCCAAAGGCGTCAAGTCCAAGGACCGCGTGCTGGTTTACATGCCGATGATCCCGGAAGCCGCGATCGCGATGCTCGCCTGCGCCCGCATCGGCGCGGTCCACTCGGTGGTCTTCGGCGGCTTCTCGTCCGAGTCGATCGTCGACCGCCTGGAAGACTCCGGCGCGACCCACGTGGTCACCGCCGACGGCGGCTGGCGGCGCGGCAAGATCGTCCCCCTGAAGGCGAACGTCGACGAGGCGCTGGAAAAGTACCACAACATCAAGTCGGTCGTCGTTTTCAAGCGCACCGGCCACGAGATCGCGATGACCACCGGCCGCGACACCTGGTGGCACGACGAGACCGCCAAGGTCACCGCGAAGCACGAGGCCAAGGCCTTCGACTCCGAACACCCGCTCTTCATCCTCTACACCTCCGGCTCGACCGGAAAGCCCAAGGGCATCCTCCACACCAGCGGCGGCTACCTCACCGGCACCTACGTGACCTGCAAGTACGTCTTCGACATGCGCGACGACGATGTTTACTGGTGCACCGCCGACGTCGGCTGGATCACCGGCCACAGCTACATCGTTTACGGCCCGCTCGCGATGGGCGTCACCCAGGTGATGTATGAAGGCGCGCCGAACCAGCCGGACTTCGGCCGCTTCTGGCAGATCATCGAGGAATACGGCGTTTCGATTTTCTACACCGCTCCCACCGCCATCCGCGCCTTCATCAAGGCCGGCGACCATTTCCCGAAGAAGCACGACCTGTCCAGCCTCCGCCTGCTCGGTTCGGTCGGCGAGCCGATCAACCCGGAAGCCTGGATGTGGTACCACAACCTGATCGGCGGCGGCCGTTGCCCGATCGTCGACACCTGGTGGCAGACCGAGACCGGCACCATCATGATCACGCCCCTGCCCGGTTGCACCCCGACCAAACCCGGCACCGCCACCCTGCCCTTCTTCGGCGTCGACGCCGCCATCCTCGACGAGTCCGGCAAGGAGTGTAAGCCGAACGAAGGCGGCCGCCTGGTGATCCGCAAGCCGTGGCCGTCGATGACCCGCGCGATCTACGGCGACAAGGCCCGCTACAAAAAGACCTACTGGTCCGACTACCCCGGCATGTACACCGCCGGTGATGGTGCACGGCGCGACAAGCAGGGGAATTTCTGGATTGTCGGCCGCCTCGACGACGTACTCAACGTCTCCGGCCACCGCCTCGGCACCGCCGAAGTGGAGAGCGCCCTGGTCGGCCACCCGGCTGTCGCCGAGGCCGCGGTCGTCGGCCGCCCGGACGACCTGAAAGGCCAGGCCGTTGTCGCTTTCGTCACACTAAAGAGCGGGATCGAGGGCACGCCGGCCTTGCAGAAGGAGCTACGCGAGCACGTCGGCAAAGTCATTGGCGCGATCGCCAAACCGGACGACCTCCATTTCGCCCCCGCCCTGCCGAAAACCCGCTCCGGAAAGATCATGCGCCGCCTGCTTAAGGAACTGGTCACCACCGGAAATGTCACCGGCAACACCACGACACTTGAAGATTTCACCGTCATCGCCAATCTTCAGCAGAGCATGGCGGCCTCCAAATAGCGCATGACGACCACCCGCTACATCTTCGCCCGCATCGTCCAGGCCTTCGGCGTCAATCGCCGGCAGCGCCGCATGGCCGAAGCTGCGAGCGAGATGCACCTGCTCCGCGAGGCCGAACAGGTGCTCGGGCAGTCGGTGTGGGAACAGGTGGAGGAGGTCGAGGAACTCGGCGTGGAATACTGGAACCTCCGCAAGCTCATCAAGGAGCGCGGCGAAATCCGGGAGAAGCTTTCGGAGTCGGAATCGATCCTTGCCGATGCCCACGAGCAGCGCTCAAACCTGCTCGGCGCAAAATCCGAATCCCAGCAGGAGCTGGAAGAGCATCGGATCGAACTGCTCTCCGGATTGGAGAAACTTGCAAAGGAGCGGGATTCCGTAATCCAGCAGGCCCGCGAAATCCGGCGGATCTATGATGGCTTGAAAATGAAGCTCGAGGTCATGCAGCGCGAAGGCACCAGCGACGCGATCGAGAAGACCCGGAGCCGCATGCTCGAGCTCAAGAACCGCTTCACTGAACTCAAAGTGGATCGCGACCGGGTGGCCGCCAAGATCGCCGAGGGCGATGCGGAGGTCGATGCGATCGACACGGAACTCACCGAAGAACGCCGGAAGCACCGCGCCGAAGCCTCGTTCGCCTTCCAACAAATCGGGCAGGCCAACCGCGACATCTCCTCGCACAAGGCCCAGCTCGGACTGATCGATACCCAGATGCGGCAACTCTTCAGCGAGATCGGCCGCCACGTCAGCCGCAACGCCTTCATCAGCGACCAGTGCCGCAACGCCGCAAAGGGCCACATCCCGATGATCGACGTGATGCGTGCCCTGCGGAAATCCGTGGCGATGAACCACCGGCTCGCGGGGATGTGACCTTGGACTGTGGTGACCCGTCACCGCTTTCCGCCCGAGGCTTGCCGAGGGTGGTTCCGTTCGGCTCAGCAAGCTTCGCAGGGAAAGCGGAATCCAGTTTCCGCAGTTCAAACCTTCGCTACGCCCCGGGCCGCTCCAACAGCTTCTTGTGGATGCCGCCGAAGCCGCTGTTGCTTAGCACCGCGACACTTCGCCCGGCCTCGCTTCCGCGACCACCGTGGCGACGCCACCCTCAATGCGAGATCAAGCCAGAAGGTTGGCGCGCTGGACCTGGTGCCATTCCACTAGACCAAGCTCCATTTATGAGTTTGCGAGGACTGTTACCATTTTACTGACCCCATTTATAACGGCCAAGCGCCCTGTGATTGACAGGAAATGCGTAGTCCCGGTTGCTCTCCAATGAGAAGCTCCCAATGCGAACCGACGCATTGCCGATGACGACGTTTTTCACCCCTCTTGAAACCTTCCTTTCAGCCGCAGGCTGGAGTCGAATCCGGGTCCGGCAGGCTGGATCACTCGCGAAACGAATCGCGTTGCTGCTCCTTCTGCCGTTTCCGGCACACGCCCAGGTTGCGGCCGATTGGGCACAAGGCCCGGGAGGGGTGACGGTGGCGGGCGATGGACTTGGAAATGTGTATACCGCCCGCTACGACTCGAATCCGGCGGGAGACATCCAGATCATCAAGCATGACAGTGCAGGGATCCTGCAATGGCAGGCGGGCTTCGACCAGACCGACCTGTCGAAGTGGGAACAGGCGATGTCCGTAAATTGCGACCCGGCGGGGAATGTCGTGGTCTGCGGAACCTTGAAATCCGGGCAGTCCAATCCGGTCACCGCGGCCAGCATCCTGATGAAGTTCAGCCCGACCGGAAACCTCCTTTGGCGGGTGGTCTACGACGGGAACTTCGATGGATCGAGTACGCGCCGCTGCCTGGTCGATGGCGATGGCATCATCTACGTGCTGGGGTTGGGAATGGGACCAAACGGTCTGGTCGCGCGGGTGAAGGCATTCAATCCGGATGGCGGAGTCCGCTGGGACTGGTTCGACCCTCAAGGCATCGGGGCTCCCCTGCATTTCAAGTTCTCGCCGGACCGGGGCATTCTCGTCTACTTCCGCTCCATCACCGGCAGCCTCAATGGCTTCGCCAAGATCGATCTGGCCGGAAATCTCGTGTGGAGCCTTCCGGGGATCTTCGGAACCAGCTCGGGGGACCTGGCGGGCGACCGCATGGGAAACACCTACCTCGTTCACGGCGAGTCACCACCCAACAGCGGCACGGCACTTCGAAAGCTCGACCCTGCCGGTTCCACCATCTGGTCCGTTTCGCATCCTTTCGGCGGATTCCGGGTGGAGGTGGGCCACGACGACCTGCCCGTTGCATGCGGTTACACGACCCCCGCCTCGGGCGGAGCCGCATTCGTCAAGTTCGACAGCACCGGAGGCGTGGTCTGGCAAAACCTGAACGCCGATGGCAACCAGAACCTGCTGCTTCATTCCCAGCTGCTGTTAGACAACCGGAACAACGCCTATCTCGCCGCCGGAACCTTGTTTCAAATGGCGGTCTGCAAGGTCAACCACGACGGCAGCAACGGCTGGCTCTACCTGGGCAGCGGCAACGCGGCGAGCGCCATCGCCCTCGGGCCGGCCGGCCGGATCTACGCAACGGGCATCGAGACGGTTCAGCTCGGTCAGGCCTACGATCCCTTGCCTGCCAAACTCCAGCTCATGAGGATCGCGGGCATGCAATGGGTCACCGTAAGCGGCGAGATCGGTCAGACCTACGAACTGGAAGTTTCGGACGACCTCGACACCTGGACACCCTTCGTCTCCCCCCGGCTCACAACGGACAGCCGCGACTGCGCCGATCCCGGGGCGGCCGGCAAACGGAGCAGGTTCTACCGGATTGCCCCTGCAAACTGATTCGTCGTCGGGGGACGATGGCGGGAAGCCGGCCTCACCCTCTGCCTTGGCAACTTCAAATCCGCACTACCCCAGCCGCTCCAGCAGCTTCTTGTGGATCCCGCCGAAGCCGCCGTTGCTGAGGACCGCGACCACGTCGCCCGGCTTCGCCTCCGCGACCACCGTGGCGACGATGTCGTCGACGGTGTGAATGTAGCGCCCATGCCCGCCGTGCCGGGCGATGTCCGCGGCGAGCTTGTCCGGATCGAGCCGGTCGTTCTCCGGGATCTTTTGCAGGTCGGTGATCTCTGAAATCACCGCTTGATCCGCAAGGGCCAGCGCCTCGGCGAGCTCGTTCTGGAAGACCGCGCGGCGGGTGGTGTTGGAGCGCGGCTCGAACAGGATCCACAGGCGGCTGTCCGGGTAACGCTGGCGCAGGCTGCCGACCGCCAGCTTGATCGCGGTCGGATGGTGCGCGAAGTCATCGATCACCTTCACCCCGCCGGCCTCGCCGCGGAGTTCCTGCCGCCTCGCCACGCCGTCGAAGCTTTCCAAGCCCGCGCGAATCTCATCCGGGGAGAGACCGGCGAAGGATGCCGCTGCCACAGCCATCGCCGCGTTGCGGACATTGAACTCGCCGGTCATCCGCAGCGAATATCTTTCTCCGTCCAGCGTGAAGGAACTACGATCCGCCTCGTACTTCAGCTCAGAAATCCGCAGCGTGCAGCTTTCTCCGAAACCGACCGTCCGCACCGGGCACGGCGCATTGGCCGCCACGTCGAGGCAGTTCGGTTCATCGCCGTTGATGATCGCCAGGCCGGTCCGCGGCACCACGTTGAGCAGGCGGCGGAAGGTCAGCTTGATCTCGTCGAGGTTGGCGTAGATGTCGGCGTGGTCGAACTCGATATTGTTCACCACCGCGACCTCCGGCAGGTAGTGGAGGAACTTCGAGCGCTTGTCGAAGAAGGCCGTGTCGTATTCATCGCCTTCCAGCACGTTGAAGTCGGACTCCGTGAAATTCGCGCCGCGGCCCAGGTTCTTCGGCAGCCCGCCGATCATCCAGCCGGGATCGCGGCCGGCGGACAGGAACAGCCACGCGAGCATCGAGCTGGTGGTCGTCTTGCCATGGGTGCCGGACACCACGTAGTTCCGCTTGCCGCGCAGGAAGTGCTCCTTCATCACCTCCGGCAGGGATTGGTAGAGCAGCTTGCGGGACAGCGCGGCCTCGGCCTCCTCATTGCCGCGGCTGATCGCGTTGCCGATGACGATGACATCCGCGCCCTCCGGCAGATTCTCCGCCCGGTAGCCTTCGGTGATCGTGATCCCCTCGCCGCGCAGGAAATCCGACATCGGCGGATAGACGTTGTTGTCGGAGCCGGTGACGGTGAAGCCCTTGCGCTTCATCGCGACGGCCACCGCGCCCATGGCGGTCCCGCAGACGCCGGTGAAGTGGAAATGCTTTTGATCGGACATGTGGGTTTGGGAGAAGTTCACCGCCAGGACGCCAAGGACGCCAAGGACGCCAAGGACGCCAAGTGTTCAAATGCAGGAAAAGAAGCCAGGTCGTATCGTCTTAGAATACTCAAAATCTTGGCGAGCTTGGCGTCTTCCTGACCTTCGTAGCTTTAGCGAAGTAGGTGGCGGTTCCATTGTTAGAAGGTAGGCGCGGCGACGGTCGCGTTCTCGCGTTCTTCGGAACGGCGGCGCAGGATGCGGTCGGCGATCTCCCGGACCATCTCGGCGAGCAGCAGCCACAGATGGCTGCCCTGCCGGTAGTCGGCCGGCGCGATGTGCTTCACCCGTCCGGCATGGGCGGAAAGCTGGTAGCACTTGCGGAAGCTGCGGCCGCTCGCGTCGTCGGGATTGTAGACGGCGATCGCGTGCCCCCCGCTCTTGTTCATCAGCGTGAAGCACGGCACATCGGTCGGACCGTCGCCGACATAGACGATGTTCTCGAACGGCACCGGCCGCAGGTCCGACGGCATGTGGTCGTTCACGTCCTGGTTGTGCTCCAGCATGCCCTTGTTGATGCGGAACAGGAACTGGGTCTTGGTCGTGTGCGAGATCGCCCGCTTTGGAAAACTGATGCAGCCCTGTGAATCCTCGCCGAACTCGCAGCCGAAGATCGCCTTCACCTTCGGGGCCAGCTTGCTGCCGTCGAGCAGCGCCTTGAGGCCCGAGGAAATGATGTAGAACTCGATCTTCACTCCCGCCAGCTCGTGGTCATGGCCGAGGCAGATGGCCGGCAAGGTATCGAACATCTCCGCCACGCCGGGGAAGAAGGTCAACCCCGCGCCAAGCTGCTTCAGCCGGGCATTCGAGACCTGGTCCATCTGGAGGTAGTCGAGGATGCACTTCAGGTAGGCCAGCTCGCCATCCCATTGCTGCTCGGTGACCAGCGTGTTGCATTTCTTCCAGAACTGCGCCGGATCGATCCCGAATTCCGGGAAGAGCACGTCGTCCTGCATGTAGCGCGGACTCAGCGTCTGGTCGTAGTCGAAGACCAGCGCGATGGTGTTTTGGGGAGCGGCCATGGAGCGGCGCGAAGCGAAACAGCCGCCAACTCGCCCCGCAAGCGGAATCAAGGCTTGAGCAAATCCACCAGCGCAGTGTCCAGCGTCGGATACCGGAACTTGAACCCGCTCTCCAACAGCGCCCGCGGCACCGCCCGCTGGCTGGCGAGCACCACGCCGGCGAACTCGCCCAGCAGCAGCTTCAGGGCAAACGGCGGCGCGGGGATGATCGCTGGCCGATGCACCGCCTTGGCCAGTTTCCGGGTGAAGTCGGCATTTCGCTCCGGCTCCGGGGCGGTTCCGTTGACCGGGCCGGCCAGGTTTGCATGGCCGATCCCGTGGAGCATCGAGGCCGCCAAGTCCTCGACGTGGATCCACGGCATCCACTGCCGCCCGGAGCCCAGCCGCCCGCCGACGCCGAGCCGGAACGGAATCATCATCTGCTTGAAGGCCTCCCCTTCCCGCCCGAGCACCACGCCGGTCCGCCATTTCATCACCCGCAGTCCCAGCGCCGCGACCGCATCGGCCGCCTTTTCCCAATCGCGGCACAGGTCCGCCAGGTAGCCGCTGCCCGCCGCCGCGCCCTCTTCCAAAATCTCATCGCCCCGGTCGCCGTAAATCCCCACCGCCGAGGCATTCACCAGCACCCGCGGCCGCTCCGCCGCGTGCAGGATCTCCAGCCCCGCCACGATCCTCTCCGTCACGCCGATCCGGCTGCCGTGGAAAAGCACCCGCCTTTCCGCCGTCCAGCGACGGTTCACCGGCTCGCCCGCCAGGTTCACCAGCGCATCCAGTCCGCGGAGATCGGGGACGTCCGACCAGGCCCGCCAAGACGGGATCCCCTCGGCCGGTCCGCGCGCGCTGCGGCTGAATCCGCAGACCCGCCAGCCCGCCTTGGTCGCCTGCCGCGCCAGCTCCCGGCCGATGAAACCGGACGCACCCACGATCCCCAAATTCCCGCTCATGATGCAGCGATCATCCGGCCTTCCAAATTTCCCGCAACCGCTTTCCGGCTTTGACCTTTACTTGAATCCGGTGAGCCCGTCTCATCCGCGGACGATGAGGGTCGCCGTTCTCCCCGCCATATTTGCCACCACCTTGCCGCTCGCCGGGCAGAATCCTGAGGTCCCCGCCGCCCCGGCTCCCGCCGCGGAGGCACCACCCGCCGAGGGTGCGCCCCTTCCGATCGCCCCCGTCCCTCTCCCGGAAGGGATGCAGATGCTGCCCGGCAACTCCGCCACCATCCCGGACATGCCGAAAAACGTCGCTATCCGCGACCTCGGCCCGTCCACCGCCTACGACGCCAAAACGAAAATCGCCACCTTCTCCGGCCCGTTCGAAGCCAGCACCGAGAACAGCATGAAACTGCGCTCCGAGAAGGCCCGCTGGAACGGCATGGAGCAGAAATTCTATGTCGATGGCGCGGTGAAAATGACCACCGAACAAGGCCTCGAGGTCTTCGCCGACCATGCCGTCGCCGACACCAAAACCGAGACCATCACCCTCACCGGCGACGTCAGCGTCTACAATGGCAACCTCCTCCAGCGCGGCCAGGAAATGGTCTACTACTGGGGTCAAGAAAAGATCGACGCCTCCGGCCTGCGCGCCGGGGTGGACCCGATCATCCTCGAAGCCGGCCGCTTCACCGTGGAGGAGCGCGACGGCAAGCAGGTCTACGTCGGCCAGGATGCCGGCGTGACCACCCACGACGTCGAGAACCCCGCCTTCTGGCTGCGCGCCGCGGAAACCACCGTTTACCCCGAGGACAAGGTCACCTTCAAAAACCTCCGCCTCTACGCCGGCGACACCCCGATCTTCTGGCTGCCCTACCTTTCCCAGCCGCTCGACAGCGAACTCGGCTACCATTTCGTCCCCGGCGCGCGCTCGAACTGGGGTGCTTTCCTCCTCAACAGCTACGGCATCATGCTCGGCGGCAAGCCGAACCCCGAGACCGGCGAAAACGAGGACGCCTGGTTGCTCTCCCGCTGGCATTTCGACCTCCGCACCCGCCGCGGTCTCGGCACCGGGGTCGACCTGCTCGATACCCGCCAGGAGGACAACCCGAACCTCACCGGCCTCTCCGCCTACTACACCAACGACCTCAATCCCGACGTCAGCCGCACCGGCATCACCCGCGGCTTCGTCAACGAGGACCGCTACCGCATCGCCCTCCAGCACCGCATCCCGCTGGAGCTGGAAAAGGACGCCGAATGGCGCGTCGATGCCAACCTGAACGCCCTCAGCGACAACTACTACCTCGAGGACTTCAATCCCGACCTCTTCCGCGTCGATCCGAATCCCGACAACACCCTCGGCCTCTTCCGCCGCGACGATGGCACCCTCTTCAGCCTCTACGGCCGCTTCCGCCCGAACGAGTTTTACCGCTCCGACACCCGCTCACCGGAAATCGCCCTCGATTTCGCCCGGCGGCCGCTTTTCGACCTGCCCATCCTTCACGAAGGCTCGGTCTCGCTCTCCTTCATCGAGGAGGAAATCGGCAGCGCCTCGTTGTCCGCCATCCGCCCGCTCCTCACCCTGCCTGCCGGGGATCCGGCAGTGTCGCTGCTGCTCGCCCAGCTCCCCACCTACGAGCGCCAGCTCATCCAGGCCATCCGCTCGCTGCCACCCGGCAGCGCCGCCATCCCAGGCCTCACCGAGCAGCTCTTCAGCCCCGGCTACAACCGCTTCCACACCTATCAGGAACTCTCCATGCCGACCAACGTCGGCGGCTGGCTCAATCTGACCCCCGAACTCGGCATCGGCTACAGCCGCTACTCCGACGTCAGCGGCCCCTCGAAATCCATCGACCGCACCCACCTCCACGCCAGCATGGAGGCTTCGATGAAGTTTTCCAAAGACCTCGGCGACGTGATCGACCGCCGCGTCGGGCTCGATGGCCTGCTGCATGTCATCCAGCCTTACGCCCGCTTTTCCTATATCTCGACCGACGACCTCGACCCGCTCTTCCCCGCCGTCGATCGCGAAACCTTCAGCACCCGCCCGCAGCCGCTGGCCGTGCCAAGCTTCACCGCGATCGACAGCCTGCGCGACTGGAGCATCGTCCGCCTCGGGATGAGGAACAAACTCATCACCAAGCGCGACGGCCAGAGCTATGACTGGCTCTCGATGGATACCTACTTCGACGCCTTCATCACCGATCCCGACTACAACCGGAACTTCTCCAACCTCTACAACGACCTGAAGTGGAATCCGCTCCCCTGGTTCGGCATGAACCTGGAGACCCAGTTCCCGGTCATCGATGACGGTTCCGGCTTCTCCGAAGTCGCCGCCCGCGCCCGCTTCATGCCGAACGAGAACCTAGAATTCTCCGTCGGCCACCGCGTCCTCGACAACCACCCCGTGCTGACCGATTCCCACCGCATCGACGTCCGCGCTTACGCCCGGCTCAGCGAAAACTGGGGCGTCGGGGCCTTCCAGCTTTGGGAACTCGATGACGGCACCCTCGAAGTCCAGCAATACACCGTGCACCGCGACTTCAACCACTGGGTCGCCTCGATGGGCATCACCCACCGCGACAATCTCTATCAGGACGAGTTCGGCGTGATCTTCAGCATCACCCTGAAGGATTTCCCCTCCGCCTCCCTGCCCTTCAAGCTCGACGCGCAGTGAGCCGGAGAAGTTCCAAGTAAGAAAGTGCCAAGTGCCAAGAAAGGCCCACAGACTCCACCGACTCACCGACTCACCGACTTCACCGACTCGCCCATGTCTCCCTCCGACCTCCTCGCCGCGCTCCAGTTCCGATACGCCACCAAGCAGTTTGATCCGGAACGCAAGATCGCGGACGAGACTTGGGAAGTATTGGAACAGGCGCTGGTGCTCGCGCCCTCGTCCTTCGGCCTTCAGCCGTGGAAATTCATCGTCATCAACAATCCCGACCTCCGCGCCCGCCTCCGCCAGCATTCGTGGAACCAGTCGCAGATCACCGATGCCGCCCGGCTGGTGGTCTTCACCACGCGGACCGACATGACCGAGCCCGATGTCGATCGCTTCATGAGCCGCCTCGCCGCCGTGCAGGGCCGCGACCCCGAGACTCTCGAAGGCTACCGCAATATCGTGCTCAGCTTCGCCGCCGCCATGAACCGCGAGGCGCGCCACGCCTGGAACGCCCGCCAGACCTACATCGCGCTCGGCCAGTTCATGACCGCCGCCGCCATGGTCGGCGTCGATACCTGCCCGATCGAAGGCTTCGACCCCGCCGGCTACGACGAGGTGCTCGAGCTCGATGGCAGCGGCTACACCACCTCCGTCGCCTGCGCTGCCGGCTACCGCTCGTCCGCGGACAAATACGCCAGCACCCCGAAGGCGCGCTTCCCGCACGAGGAGTTGATCGAGCATCGCTGAGCAGAGCTGCGGCTGGTCTTGGTCCACGCCACCGGCTTGAGCGCAATCAACCGTTCACCACCCACGCGAAGACGGAATACCCGGCCCGGCAGCGCGTGCTAACTTGCCCCCGTCATCAAGCCGGCCGTGGGTGGCCAGCGGATGTGCGAAAAGGAACGGGTCAGGTCTCCTTGTCGAAAACCCCGGGCACCGGAGAATACCCCTCTCTCCGGTGCCCGTGGCATTTCCGGATCGGGCAAACCCGCCGCCTCCTCACCAGTCCACGTTCTGGCCCCGCGTGTCGACGTGGGTGAAGCCCGAATACCGCCCCACTCCGCCGCGGAACAGGCCGCGCGACCGCAGCGTGCGGGCCGTCTGCGCCACCGTCGAGGCCGCCACGGCGAACTTGACGTCCACCGCCACGTTCGCCTGATGCCATGACCCGCTGCGGGCACCGGCACAGCGGGCATTGTAGGCCGGACACCGATAGGCGGAAACGATTTCCGTCACCGGTTGCTCCATCTCCTGGCAAAGCCGGTCGATCACCCTCAAGGTCGGCACCATCTGCCGCCACAAAGCGCGCGGCGGCAGCGTGTTCCACACCGTCCCGCGCTGCTTGGCATGGGCCTCGATCACTTGACGCACCGTCAGTCGCTGAAGCTTGAGACTGCCAAGGTAACCGGCATACGCCTTGAGATTCGAACCCTGCCGCGCCACCCATTCGGCCGGCAAACCGGAAAGATCGCCACCCGCCGCACTGCCGCCGCCGTTCACGATGACCCGGGGCGTGCTCGGTTTTCTCGAGAAAAAGGCCGATGCGGGAAGGGAACTGCCGATCAGGGCGAGAGCCCCGGCTCCGAGGGTGCCGAGGGCACCGCGCCGGGATTGGAACGAAAGGTGGCCGGTTTCACCGGTGATACGGGACGAAAGCATGTCGTGAGTGTCGGGCTGGCTGGGAAGGCGGGGAGCAAGCTCCGTACCGCCGTGATGGGATTGTCATCGCCCGGTCACCCCGAACGATTCGGCGGCTAGGAAAGCAAGCTCCCCCACCCCGGCAAGGAATTTCAGCCACATTCGCTAACCGTTAGGGGATTGCGCGAAAGATTCGCCTTCTCCCGCTTGCACCCGCCCCGAACTCCCTCTCGACAGAAAGCGCCCCCCGTCCCAAGCTCTCCACACTCATGCGTCTCTTCGACCGCTACATCGGCCGCCAAGTCCTCGTCGGGACGCTTTTCGCCATCATCCTGCTCAGCACCATCCTGGTGATGGGCAGCCTTTTCCAAAAGATCCGCCCGCTGCTGGTGGACTTCGGTGCCCCGCCCTCGATCATTGGCGAGTTCGTTCTCAGTGTGATCCCTTTCTCGCTGATCTACACCATCCCCTGGGCCTTCCTCTCGGCCGTCCTGCTGGTCTTCGGCCGGCTATCGTCGGACCACGAGCTCACCGGCTTCCGCGTCGCCGGCATCAGCCTGACCCGCATCGCCGCCCCGGTCTTCGTCATCGGTGCCGCCCTTTCCGCCCTCTGCCTCTGGCTGAACATCGAGGTCGCCCCGCGTTCCAGCCAGGGAGCCGACCAGATCGCCGTGAAGGCCTTCTTCAAGGATCCCCGCAGCATGCTCAGCGCCGCCGCCGAACAGGACGGCCTCGAACGGCTCGAAGACAGCCTCAAGGACGTCCGGGCCTACATCGAGAAGTCGGACGGCTCCACCATGCAGGGGATGCACCTGTTCAAGATCCACGACAGCAGCCAGCCGGCGGCCGCCGACATCTACGTCCACGCCATGCGCGCCGAGGCGGTGATCGATGACGACAAGCGCGAGTTCCGCTTCCACCTTTACGATGCCCTGTTCGAAACCACCGACGAAAAGGGCATCCCCCAGTTCGTCCAGTCCAGCGAGGCAGTCCCCTTGGTCCTACCCTTCGAGTTCGCCCTTCGCAAGGAGCGTCCGGCGTCGAAAACCAATCAGGAAATCCGCGACATCATCGCTGAAAACCCCCACTGGCCCGCGAAATACCGCATCGGCCGCTACTGGGCGGAAATCCAGCGCCGCTACGCCTCCTCGTTCGCCTGCCTCGCCTTCGCCTTCATCGGCATTCCCCTCGGCATCAAGACCCGCCGCAAGGACACCTCCACCGGCCTCATCCTCAGTTTGCTGATCGGTGCCGCCTATTTCGTGTGCGGCATGATGGGCGGCAGCACCGAAAAGGGCGTCCTCATCGCCACTTGGGCCCCCAACGTGGTGTGCGTGCTCCTCGGCCTCTTCCTGCTCCGCCGCGCCCGCTTCCGCTGAATTCCGGGACCCTGCCATGAGCTCCCATTTCCAACCCCGCCGAATTCTCCGACGACTCGGCGGGTTCTTCCGGGAAGGAAAGCTCGATCCCCTGCCCATCGCCGGCGTCCTGCGCCGCTACAGCCGGGAGAAACTCCGCGCCGATGGCAAGGCCGCGCTGAACGTCTCGATGCTCGATATCCCGCAGGGCATCGCCTACGCCGCCATCGCCGAGCTGCCCATCGTCTTCGGCATCGCCTGCTCCGCCACCGCCTCGATCATCGCGCCCTTCTTCGCCGGCTCGCGCCACACCATCCTCGGGCCGACGAATGCCACCGCCTTCATGCTCTTCGGCTTTTTCGCGATGCAGCCCGGCCTCGCCGCACGCGAGATCCAGCTCGTCCCGCTGCTCGTCCTGATGGTCGGCCTGTTCTGCCTCGTCGGCGCCCTGCTCCGCGTCGCCGACCTCCTCCAATACATCTCCCGCTCGGTCCTCGTCGGCTACGTCTCCGGCGCCGCCGTGCTGATCATGACCAATCAGTTCAAGCACCTCCTCGGCATCGCCGGCGAGGTCGACGAGCTCCGCCCCAGCACTTTCATCGGCCTCGTCGAAGCCCTGATCCGCGCCTTGCCCTCCGCCTCCTGGGCACCGCTGCTGATCGGCACGGTCGCCTTCACCGCGTTCCACTTCATGAAGAAATGGAAGCCGCGCTGGCCGAACCTCGCGCTGGTCCTGATTGCCGTCTCCTCAGTCTTCGGCACCCTGATTCTCCAGGGCAACGGTCCCTTCGCTGAGGTCGCCCGCTTCAGCACTTTCACCCCGCAGGACCTCATCCCGTCCTTTCCCTCCCTCGCCCGCGAGGGCATCTTCGAGGACATCTCGGCACTCTTCGGCGTCGCGCTCGCCATCGCCTTCCTCGCCTGCTTGGAAAACACCCTGATGGCGAAAACCATCGCCTCCCGCTCCGGCGACCACTGCGATGTCAACCAGGACATGTTCGCCGTCGGCGCGGCGAACGTCGCCTCGGCCATCGCCGGCGGCATGCCAGCCTCCGGCTCCTTGCTTCGCTCCTCCCTGAACTTCACCTCCGGTGCCATCACCCGGATGTCCTCGGTTTACTCCGGCACCATCGTCCTGTCCGTCGCCCTCCTCATCGCCTGGCTTCCGAAATTCGGCATCGATCTCATCGGCCACGTCCCCAAAGCCGCCCTCGCCGCCCTCGTCATCGGCATCGCCCTCGCCCTGATCAACCGTTACAACATCCGCGTCTGCCTGCGCTCCACGCCGGACGATGCCGCAGTACTGATCACCACCTTTATCGCCACCCTGATCGCCCCGCTCGATGTCGCCATCTTCATCGGCGTCGCCCTCTCCATCACCCTCTTCCTGCGCAAGGCCAGCCGTCCCCATCTCGCCGAATACGAGTTCAGCGACGCCGGCGAACTCCGCCAGATGGGCGAGAAACGCCAGCGGCCGAACCCCGCCATCTCGATCGTCCACGTCGAGGGCGACCTCTTCTTCGGCGCCGCGGAGCTCTTCCGCACCCAGATCCAGCGCACCGCCGCGGATCCCTCCCTGAGCATCCTCATCCTCCGTCTCAAGAATGCCCGCCACCTCGACGCCACCTCGGTGCTCGCCCTCGACGACCTGATCAAGTTCATGCGGGCCAACGACCGCCACGTCCTGATCTCCGGTGCCACCCGCGACGTCTATCGGGTCCTCAAGAACTCCGGCGTCCTCGAAACCATCCAGCAAGGCGCCGACCGCAAGAAGGGCGAAAGCAACATCTTCCTCAACCGCCCCAGCAACCCCAACCTCTCCACCCGCGACGCCCTCAAGCGCGCCCAGCAACTCCTCGGCGGCGAAAAGGCCGAAGTGCGGATCTTTTACGATCCCACCAAGAAATAACGGAGAGGGTGCGTCTCGCGCCCCCGACGCATCCCGATCTCCCAATGAAACCCATCATCCTCCTCACCTGTCTTTCCATCACCCAGGCCCAAACCATTCCCGCCGTGAGCGAGGCCATGGACAAGGCGATCGCCGCCAAGGAAATCGCCGGTTCCGTGACCCTTGTGGCCGGTCCGGATGAAACCCTCCACCTCGCCGCGAACGGCTTCGCCGATCTGGAGAAAAAGATCCCCATGAAGCTCGACTCGATCTTCTGGATCGCCTCGATGACCAAGCCCGTCACCGGCACCGCCGTGATGATGATGCAGGACGCTGGCAAGCTGTCGGTCGATGATCCGGTTTCGAAGTATCTCCCCGAGTTCAAAGGACTCAAGGACGCCACGGGCAAAGAAGTCATCGTGACCCTCAAGCACTGCCTGACCCACAGCAGCGGCTTGAGCGAAGTCACCCCGCAGGAGTCCGGCAGCGTGACGACCTTGAAAGACCTGATGCCGCTCATCATCGCGAAGCCCGTCCAGTTCGCGCCCGGCTCTCAGTGGAAGTATTGCCAGACCGGCATCAACACCGCCGCCCGGGTCGTCGAGGTGGTCTCCGGCCAGGACTTTGCCACTTTCCTCGACCAGCGGCTTTTCGAACCGCTCGGCATGAAGGACACCACTTTCTATCCGAACGAAGACCAGGCGAAGCGGATCGCGGTTTCCTACTCGCGCAACGCCGCCGGCGAGCTCGAGAAGTCCGCGCTGATGTTCCTCGGCAATGCCCCGCTCACCAGCCGCGAACGCTACCCGCGCGCCAACGGCGGACTCTTCTCCACCGCCGCCGACTACGCCAGATTCGCCCGCATGATCCTCCGCGGCGGCGAGTTCGATGGAAAACGCTACCTCTCCGAAAAGGCCGTCCAACAGATGACCACCGTCCAGAGCGGCGACCTCGTGACCGGCTTCACCCCCGGCAACGGCTGGGGCCTCGGCTGGTGTGTGATCCGTGAGCCGCAAGGCGTCAGCGCCGCCCTGTCGCCCGGCACCTATGGCCACGGCGGAGCCTACGGCACCCAGGCATGGATCGATCCCGTGAAGAAACGCATCCACCTCCTCATGGTCCAGCGCGCGAACTTCCCGAACTCCGACGGATCGGAAGTGCGCCGCATCTTCCATGAAGCTGCTTCACGCTGAGTTATTCCAAAGTCCCGCCTTCCCTCTCTCATGATCCGTCATCTAACTCTCCTCTTGCTCACCTGCCTCGCCGTCGCTCGCGCGGAGCCGGTCAAGATCCTGCCGCTCGGTGACTCGATCACCGAGGGCGGCGGCCAGCTTTGTTATCGCCCCGCCCTCGCGAAGCTGCTGAAGGACGCGGGCCACGACGTCGCCTTCGTCGGCCCGAAGGAAGCGCCCGCCGGCCTCCGCCACGGCGGCTATGGCGGCAAGAACGCCGAACAAATCGCGGAACTCTACGCCGGCTTTCACGCCACGACGCCCGCCGACATCGTGCTGATCCACGCCGGCCACAATCACTTCGCCGAAGAGAAACCCGTCCCCGGCATCCTCCGCGCGACCGAATCGATGATCGCCAGCGCCCGCCAGGCCAACCCCAGGGTCATCATCCTCCTCGCCCAAGTCATCACCAGCGGCAAGCTGCCGAAATACAGTTATCTCCCCGGGCTGAACCAACAACTCGCCGAACTCGCCGCCAAACTCCATCGACCGGAGCAACGCGTCATCCTCGTCGATCAAGCTACCGGCTTCGATTGGAAGACCGATGCCGTCGCCGACCTCGTCCACCCGAACGCACAGGGTGCCCAAAAGATGGCCGAGCGCTGGTTCCGAGCCCTCGAACCGCTGCTTCCCGCAAAACGTTGAGACGGATTCCCTTCGACAGCCCGCCCGCCCCACCCGATACCCGCTGCGGATGAAGGTCACCACCACGCTCGCCTCCTGCCACACGCCCGATGGCGCCGTGATGGTGCTCCAGCAGCACGACGGCCAGCATTACCTGAAGATCGGCGGCGTGCCGCTGATGAGCACCACCGCGTCTTACTCGGAACAGCACATGGCGGAACTCGCCTGCTCCACCCTCCCCGCCAGGCCGCGCATCCTCATCGGCGGCCTCGGCTTCGGCTTCACGCTCCGCCGCGTGCTCGAACTCGCGCCGCCCGACGCCGTCGTCGATGTCGCCGAGCTGCTCCCCGAAATCGTCGCCTGGAACCGCGAGTTCCTCCAGTCCGTCAATGGCGGCCTGCTCGATGACCCGCGGGTCCGCATCCATGTCCGCGACGTCGCCGAACTCATCGACCGCTGCGGCCAGGACCGCTACCACGCCATCCTGTTAGACGTCGACAACAGCCCCGACCCGCTCGTCCAGCAGGGCAACGCCCGCCTCTACAACCGCGGCGGCCTCACCCGCACCAAGTCCGCCCTTCACCCGAAAGGCCGCGTCGTCTTCTGGTCCGCCAACCGCGACAAGCACTTCGCCGAATCCCTCGGCCGCGTCTTCAAGCAGGTCGAATGCGTCGGTGCCAAGGCCTATCCGCAGGCCAAGAAGATCACCCACACCCTCTTCGTCGCCGACCGGGACTGAGAGGCTGAGCTTTCCGGGGGAGCGCTGACTTTAGTCGGCGAGACCTGGCTGGCCGCGGTCTCGCTTGCCGGCAAAAGCGAGCGCTCCCTTGCCTTTGCCTGCCCAATCCACTGCCATTCGAAGCACTCCCCAATCCCGAATCTCCCAATCTCCTAATTCCAAATCTCCCCTTCCCATGGAATTGACCCAGGCCACCATCTCCCGGACAACGGCCCCGTGAAATGCACCAGTTGCAGCGGCCGGCTGACGGGCCCCATGACCTTCTGCCCCTTCTGCGGGGTCCGCCAGGACGTGAACCTCCGCCAGATCCACTTCCGCGATCTCGGATCCGATACCTCCCTTCCCTGCCCCCACTGCACCACGCCGCTCGATGTCATCGAGTTCGACTCCGAACCGAAAGTCCGCATCGAGCGTTGCACCACCTGCTACGGCACCTTCTTCAATCCCGGCGAATTGGAGGTCTTGCTCGACGCCCAGACCAACCCGCTTGTCTGGCTCGATACCGCCCAGATCGAACAAATCCAGCTCGCCGCCCCGCAGGAAGAAGAGCTCGTTTACCGCAAGTGCCCGATGTGCGCCGAGTGGATGAGCCGCGTGAATTTCGGCGGCCAAAGCGGCGTGGTCATCGACCGCTGCGTCGCCCACGGCGTCTGGCTGGAAGGCAGCGAACTCCGCCGCCTGACCGAATGGTGGCGCGCCGGTGGAAAGCTCATCTACCAGCAGAACGAGGCGGCGCGGACCAAGCGCATCTACGACGCAAAGGCAGAATTGAAGCGCTCGCCAACATTCGTCAGCATCGAAGCCACCCAGCCGATCTACGGCGGCGGCCCCACCGGCCCTCAAAACATCGCGGATGCCGTGGAGCTGACCTTCTCCGTGGTCGGCGGCATCCTCTCCTGGATCGCGGATTGAAGATCCATGGCTTTGAGGTTCGGCCAATGCCGGGCATCTCGGGTCCGGTGCTTTCGGTCCTAACGGGACGCAGACCTCCGATTCCTCAACGGCATCGTTCTGAAGTTCGCACGGACCTATTCCCGCGGCACCTCGACATGCCCGACCAGCGAGCCCGACGCCCTGACCGCGGTCAGCGCCTCCGTCAGCGGCAAGACCCGCGACTTGCTCCCGTCGAACAGCGTCACCGTCGATTCCTTCTCACCCTCCGGCTGCGCATAGCCGGTGACCACGACGGGCCGTCCATCGACGAACCACACCGCCAACAACTCGCGCGCCCCGATCTGATAACTGTTGAGGGATAGCTTCGCGATGTGCACCAGCCCTCGCAAATCGCGACCTTCCAGCTCCGGATCGATGACGCTGACCAGCTTCATCCCCTTGCCGTTCGCCTTGCTGATCACCGCGAGATCGATCCCCGGAAACGCCTTCATCCGCGCCTCGGGCGATGCACCTTCCTCCACCGCCACGACGGCCGGCGTGAGCAGTTTCGCAATCCGTGCGCGCTGCGCATCGTCGAGCTTCAGTTCCAGTGAGCCAGGCAGTTGGTCGAGCCGCAGCGGAATCTTCCCGGAGGGTTCCGCATCGCCGAGGGACACCAGATGATAGCTGGAAAAATAGCGCTTCCGCAGTTTGCCATCCCCCTTCTTCGACTCCGTCAACATCCGCGCCGCCAATCCGGCGGCCGTCGCACGGCGGATCGTGCCGGTCGTGGGATCGTGAAAATGGTAAAAGCCGTTCCCATGAGCCATCAGCAGCACGTTGTGCGGCATCCCGAGTTCACCATAGACCCGCAGCGAGGCAAACTGCCCGCGATCCAGCGCTCCTTGCAATTCTCCCGTTACCAACCTCTCCGCCTGCTTGAGCAAGGTCTTCCGGTCCAGGTCGTCGTAGTAGATTTTCACCCCCTTCGACGGGATGCCGAACAGCTCGAAGAAGATCTCCTTGTCGAAAGCCCGCCGCATCAGGAAGTCGCCCCGCCTCAGCCCGTAGATCCCGGTGACGAAGGCCCGCGAATCCCGCGTCTCGTCCACCACGTGGATCCCGCTCACGAAGGTCAGCGCCGGAACATTCGCATAGAACGCGCAACCCAACCCCACTTGCCGCGCGCCGGGCAACGCCTTCGCATGCTCGTGCAGCTTCCGCGTGGCGGGATCCGACAGATCGTTGCGAACCCGGTCCTGCGCATGCACCCCCACGAACAGTCCGATCGCCGCGAAGAAAGAGACCCGGATCCCTCCCGCCGGACGGCTCCTCTTGCCATGCTCCTGTGACTCAACCCGCTTCATCCGACGCCTCATTCAGACCCAACTCTTGTCCCCCCGCAAGGAATCTCCCGGCCATGCGAAGGGCTCTCCCGATCAAGGTTCCGGATATCGGATGAACCGCAGCCGGAAGAAGCGGGCCGGTGGCGGGTTCACTCCCGTCAGCCGGATCGTCCGCAGCCGGAAGCCAGCACCGAGATCCGCCTCGCCGATCGTCTCGACTTGCTCCGCCGGCAGGACCGCCCATCCCGTAGCGGGATCGACCGCCGCCATCACCGAGTAGTCCAAGGCGGCCACCGCCCCGTCCATCCGGACCTTGTAGGAAAGCACCAGTGCCGCCCCGGGCCCCGGCCCTTCCCGCGCGATCGACATGAGATTCGGCGCGGCATCGGCCACCTCCGGATCCAGCCCGTGCGCGAACTCCTCGAGGTTCGTGAAGCCGTCTTCATCCGGATCGGCCTTCTCGCCCCACCGCGTCCCCTCGTCTTGCGGTGAAAGCGGTGCGAAGCGCTCGAAAGTCCACGAATCGTAGGGCGGCGCGGCTTCGATCACCACCTGGACCACCACCGAATCACTGCCGCCGCGGCCGTCCGAGACCCCGACGGTGAACGAGTCGTTGCCCAGGTATCCCGCCGCCGGTTGATAGGCGAGGCCCACCCTCGCCCCGCTAGCCGGGGCCACCACCGATGCCGTGCCATGCCCACCCGGCCCCGTGACCGACCAGTTCAGCGGATCGGCGTCCGCATCGTTTGAGACCAGCACCTGCTGAAATGCCACCGGGAAGCCGTTCTGCGTGAGCGTGACCACCACCACCTCCGGCCCGGCGATCTCCGGCGCCCGGTTCGGCGGTTCTTCTACAGTAAGATTCACGGTGATGGCATCCGATCCGCCGCGACCATCCGACACCTGCACCGTGAACGAATCCGGCCCGACGTAGTTCAACGCCGGCACATAGCTCAGCACCACCGTCCCGCCCGTCGCCGGCGCAACCACACCCGCCATCCCGTTCGTCGCCAGGGTCGAAATCGTCCACGCCAGCGGATCTTCATCAGCATCGCTGGCACTCAGGCTCCGGCTGAAAGCCACCGGCGTATTGTCCTTCGAAAGCGTGACTGCCACCGCGCTGCCTTCCCCGATCAAGGGTGAAACGTTCGGCGGTTCTTCAACCGTGAGGTTCACGGTGATCGTATCCGTCCCGCCCTGCCCGTCCGCCACTTGCACGACGAAGGAGTCCGTCCCGACATAGTTCAACTCCGGCACATAGCTGAGGACCACGCTTCCACCGCTCGCCGGAGCAACCACGCCCGCCGTGCCATGGCCGGCCGGTGACGAGATCGTCCACGCCAGCGGATCGTCATCGGCATCGCTGGCACTCAGGCTCCGGCTGAAGGCCACCGGCGTGCTCTCCTTCGAAAGCGTCACCGCGACCGAAGTCCCCTGCGTGATCACCGGCGAGGAGTTCGGCGGCGGTGAAATCGTCAGATTCACCGTGATCGTATCCGTCCCGCCCTGCCCGTCCGCCACCTGCACCGTGAACGAATCCGGCCCGACGTAATTCAACGACGGCACGTAACTCAACGCCACCGTCCCACCCGTCGCCGGAGCGACCACCCCGGCCGTCCCATTCGTCGCCGCCGTGGAAACCGACCACGTCAGCGGATTTCCATCCACGTCCGTCGCATTCAAGCTCCTGCTAAAAGCGGTGGGCGTATTGTTCTTCGAAAGCGTCACCGCGACCGAAGTCCCCTGCGTGATCACCGGCGAGGAGTTCGGCGGCGGTGCAATCGTGAGGTTCACCGTGATCGTATCCGTCTCACCCTGCCCGTCCGCCACCTGCACCACGAAAGAATCCGTCCCGACATAATTCAACGCCGGCACATAGATCAACGCCACCGTCCCGCCCGTCGCCGGAGCTACGACTCCCGCCGTCCCGTTTGTCGCCGCCGTCGAAATCGACCACGTCAGCGGATTTCCATCCACGTCCGTCGCGTTCAAACTCCGGCTAAAGGCGGTGGGAGTGTTGTTCTTCGAAAGCGTCACCGCGACCGAAGTCCCCTGCGTGATCACCGGCGCAGAGTTCGGCGGCGGTGCAATCGTGAGGTTCACCGTGATCGTATCCGTCCCACCCTGCCCGTCCGCCACCTGCACGACAAACGAATCCGTCCCGACATAGTTCAGCGCCGGCACATAGCTCAACGCCACCGTCCCGCCCGTCGCCGGAGCTACGACTCCCGCCGTCCCGTTTGTCGCCGCCGTCGAAATCGACCACGTCAGCGGATCGCCATCCCCGTCCGTCGCGTTCAAGCTCCGGCTGAACGCCGTGGGCGTATTGTTCTTTGAAAGCGTCACGGCCACCGACGTCCCCTGCGTGATCACCGGCGGGTCATTGGTCGGAATCAGGAAGGCCCGCATCACCGCCATGTGTTGCATGCCCGTGGCCCCGCTGTCGCCCACAAGCACCGGTGCCACCGCCGACAGCGGCGTGTAGTCGCGGCTGTCGAACACCAGCCCGTTGACGTGGGTGTTCGGCCCGATCACCAGCGGCGTCGCCAGAGCCGCCAGCGACGGGCCCGGCATCACCCAGTCGTAGGGACTGCTCTGGGACTCGTTCGTGTTGGTGTTCCCCGCCTGGTCCGCCGGCCACGGCGAAGCGATCACCACCCGCGACGAAAGGGTTCCGAGGCAGGGCTCATTCGAGGGATTCCGGCTGTAGGTGTTGAAATCCCCGCCGATCACCAGGTAGTCCGTCACCTCCACCTCACCCGCGATGAAGCCGTTCAGCGCCACCGCCTGATTGTTGCGCCTCGTCTCGTTGGTGCCCCCGCTCGATGCCTTGAAATGCACGCTCACCGCCAGGAGGTTCTGGTCGCCAGGCAGGTCGATCCGTGCCCAGACGAATTCCCGGTCACTGATCTCAGGATCGTTCCACACCCCCGACCCCGTGATCGGATAGCGGCTGACGATTCCGTTCGGGATGTTCTTCCCGCTCTCCACGAAGTAGCTGAACCCCGCGCCGAAGTTCGTGCTGACCCAGCTCTGGTAGTTGGCCGTCGAATTGCTCCCGACGTTCACCTCCTGCACCAGCGCGATGTCCGGATTCAGCCCGTCGAAAATCCGGCTCCCCTCGCCCCCGTCGTAGGACTGGTTGGTGCCGCTGGAAATGTTCGCCGCCATGATGCGGACCACCTCGTCCGCCGTCGACACGGCGCCGCACAGTCCCCAAAGGACCGTGGCGACAAGTGAGATCCTCCGGAGCACGGCGGACCCAAGCACCAAACGCGCCACCACGGCAATCCGCGATCGGTAACGGGGCTGCGTGTTTTCACCCGCCGCCCGCCACCAAGTCTCGCCCGCCGGGAGACTGGAGCGAAGGAAACCATCACCCGAACCTGGCCAGCTCGTTCAAGGCTCACGCCGCATGAGGAGACACTTCACGCGAAATCCGCTCACCGCTCTCGCGCTCGGCCCGCATGAGCTCGAAATCCAACTGCAATCTCAACCAAAAGCCGGACGATGTTCCGAAATAGCGACTCAGACGCAGATCATACTCGGGTGTGCACCGCCGCCGCCCCTTCTTCATCTCGGTGAGGTGCGGCGAAGGGATACCCGTCATCCGGGCAACCTGCGCCTGGGGTATTTCCCACTCGGCCAAAGTCTCACGGAGCGTCTCCGCGAAGGAATTCACCAGGGGCAGCAAGTCCGTTTGTCGTTTCATGGCCATTAATGGTAATCGCTGATTCTCACTTCCGACGCCATTCCGTCATTCCAACGAAAAACCAGGCGCCACTGCTGATTGATCCGCACGCTCCAGAAGCCCTTGAGATTCCCGGAAAGCGCTTCCAACCGATTGCTCGGCGGAATCCGCATATCAGCCAAGTCCCCGGCTTGATGGAGCTGCCGGAGCTTCAGGAAACTTCGCTCCTGAATGTCTTCCGGCAGCTTTCTTGACCGTTGGCCGCTCCAGATTCTCTCGGTTTCCTTGCATGTGAAGGACTCAATCACCGGAGAAACGTTATCAAAATTGAGAACGAGCGCAACCCTGGAAATCCTTTGATCGCAGATGCGCCCCGTCACGCGGCTTCCCTTCCGCCACATCGCCCCCCATCCTCCGCCCGCCCATGCACCTCGATCCCTCAAAAGTCGCCGACCGCTCCTCCAACGACGAGGTGCTCAGCGCTTTCCTCGACTACCTGATCGAGACCGAGGTCGAGCCCTACGACCACCAGGAACAGGCCATCCTCGAACTCTACGCCGGCAACAACGTCATCCTCAACACCCCGACCGGCTCCGGCAAATCACTGGTCGCGCTGGCCATGCATTTCAAGGCGATCTGCCAGAACCGCCGCTCCTACTACACCGTCCCGATCAAGGCGCTGGCCAACGAGAAGTTCCTCTCGCTCTGCCACATTTTCGGCCCGGAACAGGTCGGCATGATCACCGGCGACGCCACCGTGAACCCCGGCGCGCCCGTCATCTGCTGCACCGCCGAGATCCTCGCCAACCTCGCCCTGCGCGAAGGCGACCAGGCCCGCGTCGACGACGTGATCATGGACGAGTTCCACTACTACTCGGACGCGTCCCGCGGCTTCGCCTGGCAGGTCCCGCTGCTCACCCTGCCGCAGGCCCGCTTCCTCCTGATGTCCGCCACCCTCGGCGAGACCGCCTTCTTCGAGGAATCCCTCACCAAGCTCACCGGCGCGCCCACCGTGCTGGTGAAGTCCGAGCAACGCCCCGTCCCGCTGGAGTTCGACTGGAGCGAGACCCCGCTGGAGGAAAAAATCACCGAACTGGTCGAGGACGGCAAGGCACCGATCTACCTCGTCCACTTCACCCAGCTCGCCTGCGCCCAGACCGCGCAGAACCTGCTCAGCTCGAACTTCTGCTCGAAGGCGGAGAAGCAGCACATCGCCGAAATGCTGCACGATGCCAACTTCCGCAGCCCCTACGGCAAGGAGGTCTCCAAACTCCTGCGCCACGGCATCGGCATCCACCACGCCGGCCTGCTGCCGAAGTACCGCGTGCTCGTCGAGAAGCTCACCCAGCGCGGCCTGCTGAAGGTCGTCTGCGGCACCGACACCCTTGGCGTCGGCATCAACGTGCCGATCCGCACCGTCGTCTTCACCCAGCTTTTCAAGTACGACGGCTGCAGTACCAAAACCCTGACCGTCCGCGATTTCAAGCAGATCGCCGGTCGCGCCGGCCGCCGCGGCTTCGACACCAGCGGCACCGTCGTCGCCCAGGCCCCGGAACACGTGATCGAGAACCTGCGGCTGGAAAAGAAGGCCTCCAGCTCCGGCAAGAAGAGCTTCGTGAAGCGCAAGCCGCCGGAGAAAGGCTTCGTCAACTGGGACGAGAAGAGCTTCCGCCGCCTGATCGATGCCCCGTCGGAGAAACTCGTCTCCAGCTTCCAGGTCCGCCACTCGATGCTCCTCAACGTCCTCGGCCGCCCCCACGAGGACGGCTGCACCGCGCTCCGCACCCTGATCAAGACCTGCCACGAGACGCCGGCGAAAAAGAAGGCCCACCAGCGCCGCGCCTTCCAACTCTTCCGCGGCCTGGTCGAGGGCGACATCCTCCGCATCATCCCCCGCGCCGAGCGGACCGGCCCGGTCAAGGTCCGCTTGAACGTCGAGCTTCAGGAAGACTTCTCGATGAACCAGGCGCTCGGGCTTTACCTGCTCGACACCATCCCGCACCTCGACCGCGAGGAAGCCGACTACGCGCTCAATGTCATCTCACTGGTCGAGTCCATCCTGGAAAACCCCGAGGTCATCCTCCGCCGCCAGGTCGACCAGTTGAAGGGCGAGTTGATCGGGCGGCTGAAGGACGAGGGCGTCGAATACGAGGAGCGGATGGCCCGCCTCGAGGAGGTCGAATGGCCCAAGCCCGGCAAGGACTTCATCTACGACACCTACAACGCCTTCGTCGCCCAGCGCCCCTGGATGAAGGAAGCCGCGGTGAAGCCGAAGTCGATCGCCCGCGAGATGTTCGAGCACTGGCAGTCCTTCGAGGACTATGTCAAAACCTACGGCCTCGAACGCAGCGAGGCCGTCCTGCTGCGCCACCTCTCTGAAGTTTACAAGGTCCTCGCCCAGACCGTCCCGCCGATGGCCAAGACCGAGGAACTGGTCGAGGCCGAGGAATACTTCGGCGACCTCCTCCGCACCGTCGATTCCAGCCTGCTCGACGAGTGGGAAAAGCTCCGCAACCCCGACTACGTCCCGCTGGAGGACCGCCCCCCGGCCGAGCGCAAGGCCGTCGCCTTCACCCGCAACCGCCCCGCCTTCACCCGCGCCCTCCGCAACGCCGTCTTCACCCTGGTCAAAGCCTTCGCCGAAGGAAACACCGCCGCCATCCTCGCCCAGATCGACCCCGCCGACCCCGACGGCCAGCCCTGGACCGCCGCGCGGATCGAGGCCCTGCTCGACGCCTACTACGCCGAGCACCAGCGCATCCGCCTCGACCCCGAAGCCCGCGCCGCCAAGCACAGCCGCCTCTCCGACGAGCAAGCCCGCCGCTGGACCGTCGAGCAAACCCTCGTCGACCCCGAGGAACTCAACGACTGGTTCCTCAAGCTCGCCATCGACCTCGACCGCAGCGATGCCGAAGCCCGCCCGGTCCTGACCCTCGAAAGCCTCGCCCCGCTCTGAGCGGGCGCACTCCCGGACCGCCCCAAGAAGTGGCTGCGGCATCTTGCCGCAAGCCTTCACCCGGTAGGGCTGGACCGCCGGGCCCGCCCACTTCACCCCCGAGTGCGAAGTGCCAAGGATCCCGCCAAGGAATCGCCCTCCATCAGCCCCCGCCACCGCAAGCCAAACAAGGTCCGCCCACCCGTCCGCCTCCCCCTTCTCAGATCTCCGCTTTTCAGCCTTTCAGCCTTCCCCCAAAAAACTTCCCTTCCCCCGTCCTTGCCACCCGTCCTTCGGAAATCCTAACTTCCCGTAACTCAAAATCCCCGTCCGCCGCGCTTGTCACAGCCCGCCTGCGAACTTCTCCCGATCTGCCGCGCATATCCCCTCTCCAAGGCATCCTCGCCGCCTCCCCTTCAATCCAGTCTTGAACTCAAGCTCTCTCTCCGCGAATGTCTCCCCATGAGCCCATTCGCGTCAGTCTAAGCCGTAAAACGTTGGCCACCAGTGCTTTAAATCCGGTAAAATCCGAATAAAAGGTTTGACAAGGTGAGCGGGCCGGCAAGCTCGGCATGTCAAAGC
>Ga0247843_1002943_pt1 | contig 29243 bp, 26 predicted proteins | sample LaCruzMarch2017__FD_192420 | JGI IMG/M metagenome (GOLD analysis project Ga0247843, IMG submission 192420) | Freshwater microbial communities from meromictic Lake La Cruz, Castile-La Mancha, Spain - LaCruzMarch2017_8m | ecosystem: Environmental > Aquatic > Freshwater > Lake | place: Spain... | reverse complement strand
ATGGCACGGGGCGAATGGAAATCAAAACGAAGCCGATCAAAATCCACAAGCGAACCGGCCTGGGATATGGCGGGATCCACCAACTGCTTCAGGGCCGCCTGCAGTAGGTGGGTGGCGGTGTGATTTGCCTGAGCGCAGCGCCGAAATTTGGCATCCACCTGGGCCTGCACCACATCACCCACCGCTATAGAACCGCTTTCAACCTGGCCGCTATGTACATACACATTGCGGTTGCGTGTAACCGAATTTATCGCCACTTTCACAGCAGAATTGGCGAGCAGGCCCTGATCGCCAACCTGGCCACCCCCTTCGCCGTAAAAAGGAGTGGCATCCAAAATCAACTGCACCTGATCACCAGAATTAGCCTGCTGGGCTACTGCACCATTTACCAATAACGCCAATGCAGTAGCGGTTTGGTTTAGCTGTTTGTAGCCATTGAAGGTAGTAATAGCTGAAACTGCAACCACTTGATCAATCGCAGCCTGCAAGGTGAGATCAATGCTTACCGCTGCGGCCTTGGCCCGCTCCCGTTGGGCCTGCATTGCCATTTCAAACCCGGCAAGGTCCACCTTGAGACCATGCTCTGCGGCGATCTCCTCAGTTAGCTCCAAAGGAAAACCATAGGTGTCGTAGAGTTCAAAAGCCTGTTCACCACTTATCTGCAAGGGGTTAGCAGCCAACAGCTCCGCCAATAACTTCTCACCACGATCAAGGGTTTCAAGAAACCGGGTTTCCTCGCGAGCGAGCTCCACCAGGATCAACTCACGGCGCTCAAGCAATTGGGGATATGCCGCAGCCATCAATGCAATTGAGGCTTCTCCCATTGTCGCTAGAAATGGCTTTTCAATACCAAGTAGCCGTCCATGACGCACCACGCGCCGCAATAGGCGCCTAAGGATATAACCACGGCCCAAATTGCTAGCTGTTACGCCGTCACAAATAAGTTGCGTAATTGCCCGCGAATGATCGGCGATCACCTTCAAAGAAGTTTGCCCTTTGGAATCAAGATTTTGATAGTTAATAGCTGCAAGATTTGCTGCTGTTTCAATTAATGGATAGATCAGATCAGTTTCATAGTTGTTAGGCACCTGCTGAAGAATTTGAGCCATTCGCTCAAGGCCCATGCCGGTATCAATACATGGCTTTGCAAGAGGAGTTAGCTCCCCTTCTGCGTTGCGGTTGTATTGCATAAATACCAAGTTATAAAACTCGATAAAACGGGAGTCGTCTTCTAGATCAATGCCGATGTCGCCTAGTTCTGGTTTGAAGTCGTAATAGATTTCGGAGCATGGTCCGCAAGGACCGGTGGGGCCAGAAGCCCAAAAATTATCGGCTTCATCCATACGAATGATTCGATTTGGCTTAACGCCTACCAGATCGCGCCAGATCTGCTCTGCTTCGTCGTCTTCCCTGAAAACACTAACTACCAAATTTTTTGGATCAAGCCCATACACCTCAGTACTCAGCTCCCAAGCCCATTTGATCGCCTCTTCCTTGAAATAATCAGCAAAGGAAAAATTACCGAGCATCTCAAAATATGTGTGATGCCGCGCCGTACGGCCCACATTTTCAATATCGTTTGTGCGTATGCATTTTTGGCTGCTGGTAACCCGCGCCGCAGGCCGCTGCTGCTGCCCCAAAAAAACGGGCTTGAATGGCAACATGCCAGCGATAGTGAGCAGCACCGTGGGATCTTCCGGCACCAAGGAAGCGCTTGCCATTGGTTTATGGCCTCGCTGCTCAAAAAATTTAAGAAAAGCAGCACGAATTTCACTGCCGCTGCGGGGGGTAATTGCCATTTCGAAGCATTTCAAACCTGATGCAGCCATGATCTCGCAACGGCGATTCAATTCGCTGCCAGCGCCCAGCCATAGTGATGCGCTGGGGCGCTATTTCCTATGACCCTGCTGCATGCCGCGTGGCTGCAGAATTCTGCTCTGCCTTGCCTTGCCCTTTGGGCTGATAACTGGCAGGTAGCAACACCAATCGAGCTAGATCGGCTGGAGGCACCCCCGCTCCATCCGCTTGCTTTGTCTGAACCTGAATTATCAAATTGGTTGCAGCAACAGAAATTGTTGCCAGCAGGAACGCAGCATTTGGAATTGCAATTAAGCCTGCCCACCCGCAGTAATGGCCTGCCTTTGATGGCGGGTGAGTTGCTGCCAAAACAGCTGGAATGGTGGCCTTGGCGGGTGTCTGCCCTTGTATTACCAGCTCCCTTGGCAGCCACCTGGCTGAGCAAATTACCGCTAACTGGAGGCGGCAATAATTGTCTCAGCGATGAATTGCTCTGGTGGAGCCACCTGCAGCGCTGGGTATTGAGCTTGATCGCCCGGGGGCGTTGGCTACCGGCCGTGCATACAAATCGCTCTGGCCTTGCTAGTGGCCGTTGGGAACCGTTGCTCAACCATGAAAGCGACCGCCGCCGCCTGGAAGATCTAGCTAGCCGCATGCCCGCAGCAATCCACTGCGCCAATGCTCCTGAAATAGCTGAACTGGCCTGCATGCGACCAAGTGCGCCCCGCTTGCAACTCGCGGAAATTATTGCCGTTCTGCTCGATAGCCAGCTGCGTTCAGATCAAGCAACTTATTTCAATGAAATAGAAACTCCAAAATTAGACCCCTTACTAGCTGCCTGGCAGAGCTCGTTGCATTGCAGTGCAGCCGATTTGGAGCTTGTGGAAGGGGATTGCCAACGGCTGGCTTCCGCCACTGCCCATTGGCGCGAAACAGTGGCAGGAAGGATGGCTCCAGCAAGGGCTGTATTAGAGCTGCAGGTGCCAGCAGAGGGCAGTGAACTGTGGCAACTGCATTTCGGCCTACAAGCAGAAGCGAATCCAAGTCTGCGTCAACCCGCTGCAGCGGTGTGGGCCGCTGGGGCAGGCAAACTTCAATTGGGCGACATCAATGTGGCGGATCCAGCGGAATTATTGCTGGAGGGTTTAGGTAGGGCCTTAGTGGCTTTTGAGCCCCTCGGTCGCGGCTTAGAAACTGCCACCCCTGAGCAGATGCAATTGGCTCCAGCAGAAGCATTTGTGCTGGTGCGAACCGCTACTGCTCGCCTGCGTGATGTGGGGGTGGGAGTGGTGTTACCCGCAAGCCTCAGCGGCGGCCTAGCAAGCCGGCTCGGCCTGGCGATTAAAGCCGAATTACCAAGCGGAGCAACAGGTTTCAGCCTTGGCGAAGATCTCGAATGGAGCTGGGAGTTGATGATCGGCGGTGTAATGATCAGCCTTAAAGAGCTGGAACGGCTACAAGCAAAACGAAGTCCGTTGGTGCAACACAAGGGGGCATGGCTTGAATTAAGACCGGGTGATCTACGCAATGCCGAAAAGTTTTGCGCGCTTAACCCACCCCTAAGCCTTGATGACGCCTTAAGGCTCAGCGCAAACGAAGGGGAAAGCCTGCAGCGGCTGCCGGTGCATCAATTTCAAGCCGGTCCGCGCCTGCAAGCGGTGTTGGAGCAATACCACCAGCAAAAAGCCCCTGATCCGCTACCTGCACCGGAGGGATTTAGCGGGCAGCTACGGCCATATCAAGAACGGGGTTTGGGTTGGCTTGCTTTCTTGCATCGCTTCAACCAAGGCGCCTGCTTAGCAGACGACATGGGCTTGGGCAAAACAATTCAACTGCTGGCGTTTTTACAACACTTAAAAGCAGAAAAAGAATTGCGCCGCCCCGTATTACTGGTGGCTCCCACTTCAGTGCTCACGAATTGGAAACGGGAAGCGGGTAAATTCACCCCAAAACTAAATCTAATTGAGCACTACGGGCCAAAAAGAGCAGCGACAGATGCTGCGTTAAGCAAAAGCCTAAAAGGGATAGATCTATGTTTAACAAGCTATGCCTTATTGCAAAGGGATAGCAATCTATTAAGCAATGTGGATTGGCAGGGGGTGGTAATAGACGAAGCCCAGGCAATCAAAAATGCTGCTTCAAAACAAAGCCAAGCTGCACGCCTGCTGGCAAAACCATCGCGCCAAGGGCGTTTCCGCATTGCCTTAACCGGCACACCAGTGGAAAACAGGGTTAGTGAACTGTGGGCACTAATGGATTATCTCAATCCCCGCGTGTTGGGAGAAGAGGATTTCTTTAAACAACGCTATAAGTTGCCAATTGAACGCTATGGAGACACGGCATCATTAAAGGATCTAAAATCCAGAGTTAAACCATTTATATTGCGCCGTTTAAAAACAGACAAATCAATAATTACAGATCTACCAGAAAAGCTTGAACTAAATGAATGGGTTTCCCTAAGCCCCGAACAACGCCGCTTATATACAAAAACCGTAGATGCAAGCCTGGAGGCAATCCAAAGAGCACCTCTTGGCAAAAAAAATGGGCAAGTTCTAGCTCTGCTCACACGTTTAAAACAAATCTGTAATCATCCCGCCCTAGCGCTTAAAGAAGAAACAGTAGGCGAAGGTTTTGCAAGCAGGTCAGCTAAATTGCAACGGCTTGAAGAATTGCTTGAAGAGCTTTTAGAAGCCGGAGATCGTGCATTATTATTCACTCAATTCGCCGAATGGGGGCACTTATTACAAAGCCACCTGCAGCAACGCTGGCAGCAAGAAGTGCCCTTTTTGCATGGTGGTAGTAGTAAAAATGCTAGGCAAGCGATGGTGGATCGCTTTCAACTAGATCCGCGGGGTCCGCAATTATTTCTACTTTCGTTAAAAGCTGGTGGCGTTGGTTTAAATCTAACAAGAGCAAGCCATGTATTCCATATAGATCGCTGGTGGAATCCGGCTGTAGAAAATCAAGCAACAGACAGGGCCTACCGCATCGGCCAACAAAAGAAGGTGTTAGTGCATAAATTCATCACCACCGGCTCAATTGAGGAAAAAATAGATCTGATGATAAAAGAAAAAGCAAAACTTGCAGCCGATATTGTTGGCAGCGGCGAAGAATGGTTGGGTGGTTTGGAATTTACACAGTTAAGAAACCTGGTGGCCCTGGAGGAAAACTAAAATGACAAGCGGCAATAATATCACCACCCAATTAGGTAAAGATGGATTGGGAGAGCAGCCTTGGTGGGTGCTCGAGTGGATGGAATTAATTAATTCATATCGCTATAAGAAGCGCCTTGAAAGAGCTTGGATTTATGCCCGTGAAGGCAATGTAATTTCCATTAGGTTTGAAGGGCGTAGGGTACAAGCGGAGGTGCAGGGCACTGAATCAGAACCTTATAAAGTGCAATTGTGGCTTGATGTATTAACTGATGAAGATTGGGAATTTGTATTAGAAGCCCTCAGCCAAAAAGCGCGCTGGGCTTGCCAGCTATTGGCCGGGATTATGCCGCAGGATATCGAACGAGCCTTTGCCGCCAGTGGCCGCAGATTATTCCCTTTTAAATTAGAAGAAATCGGTAGTGAATGCAGCTGCCCAGACAAGGCAAATCCCTGCAAACATATCAGTGCTGTTTATTATTTGATGGGTGATCGTTTTACTGAAGATCCTTTTGTTTTATTCCAATTACGGGGCCGTAGCCGCAAGCAGTTACTACAAGCGCTAGCAGAAAAGCGCAAAATAATATTACAAAACAAGCAAGAAATTCCAGGTGCTTCTATTAATCAAGCTATTGAGAATTATGTAGATGCCGAGAAATGGTGGCAATACAATTCGCCATTAGATCCTGATTTAGTGGTGATCACGCCAGCCCTTGAAAGCAGTGGCTTAGCAGAAGCTGGTGATCTACCACTGGCAGAGGAACCGCTTTATCCACAGGCGAAACAAATATTTTTGGAACACCTGCGTGAACATAGCAATCAAAAAGCGCAAGCAGCAATGTTGCTGGCGATGGCAACAAACGCAACTCCGTGAATCAAAACCAAAACAACCCCAGCGATCCCCCCTGGCTTTCCCCCGAAACCCTGGGGCTGGTGGCTTTATTATTACAATCACATCAAAAATATTTTGGTAGGCCTCTATTACAGGCGAAAGGCACTCGCCTTGCAGCTCAAGAATTATTCATACTAGACCAAGTGATTCTTTGCCATAATGGCGCAGAAGATCCATGTTTTATTTATGCAAATAGAGCTGCATTAAATTTATTTAACCGCAGCTGGTCTGAGATGGTGGGTTTACCTTCAAGGCTTAGTGCAAGCCAGCAGCAACGCTTTGATCGTGAAAAGTTTTTAGCGCAGGTAAAAGAAAAAAATTGGATTGAGGGCTACGGAGGTGAACGAATTAATAGCCAGGGAAAACGGTTCCAAATTCGCGGTGCAAAACTATGGAATTTGATTGATGCAGAGTTGCATTACAGGGGCCAAGCCGCATGTTTTAGCGATTGGTGGTGGTGCGGAGAACCGAAGCCGGTAAGGAGCACCGAACCAAAAAGTTCGGTTCATACACTCCACAACAGCATTCCTTTTAACGATGCTTGATGGGTCTACTGAACTTCAACCAATGCTTACTCGCCACGCAACCCATTTCGATCTATTCGACAAACTTGAACAGCAATTAGCACAGGCCGAACGGGTACCGGCCGCTGAAGTGCGTGAAACAAATGAAGGCTTCCAGATCAGCCTTGAATTACCTGGTGTTGATCGCCAATCAATCGATGTAAAAGCAACAGAACGCAGCTTGGTGGTTACAGCCAAACGCTGCATTCCAACATTTAATTCAACGGAAGATCAAAACCAAACACCCCAACAAAGTGCACCTTTAGTGAATGAGTTCCGCTATGGCACCTGGAGCCGTAGTTTCCACTTCCCCCGTGGCATCAACCGCGACCAACTAAAAGCCAACTACAAAGATGGCTTGTTGCATATCAATGCACCAAAAGCAGAATCCAATGCTGCTGTAACTGTTGCGGTAGAGGGTTAGTTCTGCAAAGGTGGCCCAGGGCACAGCCAATCCAACCTGCAACAACCGAGACTCACAATCTCACCCATGCATGGTTTCGGATGGAACTAATACGCGTGTGCACCAGCACCGCTCCTGGGCTGCGCATTTGGCTAAATGCTTTACGTAAAGATCTGATACGCCTTGGCCACCGCGTTGAAATCATCGATAACGGAGCAGTGCATGGGGCGCTGCGGGCAAGCCATCCCAACATTGTTGGGCTGCTTTGCCTTGATGCAACGCTCCAGCCGGATAGGGAACAAGGTGGGCTCGAGCTCCTAACCCGTTTGCAATGGCATGGGGAACCAGGCACCGATGAAACTTTGCAGCAGTTTCGCGATCAGGTATCGGCATTAGTGAGCTCGATACCGGGCTTAAGTTTGCGCAACAACAGCCCCGAGCCGGCCTTAGATTCGATTTAACGCAAATCAGCCATGGAGCCAAGGCTCACAGTGCAGCAGCTTGATATTGCTGCCGATACAACCACGTTGCGATCGCTTGATTGGGATCGCAGCCGTTTTGATATTGAATTCGGCCTGCGCAACGGCACCACATACAACTCCTTTTTATTAAGAGGAGAACGCGTTGCCCTTGTGGATTCCAGCCATGCAAAATTCCGTAATCAATGGTTACCCGCACTAAAAGAGCTTATTAATCCCTGTTTGATCGATCACCTGGTTATCTCCCACACAGAACCAGATCATTCCGGCTTAGTTGCAGATCTATTGGATTTAAACCCAAACATGGAGGTGGTGGCTTCCAAGGTGGCGATCAATTACCTCGAAAGCATGGTGCATCGCCCCTTTCGCAGCCGAGCTGTTAAAAGCGGTGATCGCCTTGATCTCGGCGCAAATGCCAACAGTGGCATTGAGCACGAACTGGAATTTTTAAGCGCTCCAAATCTGCATTGGCCAGACACAATATTTAGTTTCGACCATGGCACCGCAGTGCTTTACACCTGTGATGCTTTTGGTTTGCACTATTGCAGCGAAGCAACTTTTGATGTTGATCCAGGTGCCATAGCACCAGATTTTCGTTACTACTACGACTGCCTAATGGGCCCGAATGCCCGCAGTGTGCTGCAAGCACTAAAACGCATAGACGCGCTTCCGCCTATAAAACTGATCGCTACTGGCCACGGCCCCTTATTAAGAGATCATCTCAAATTATGGTTAAACGACTACGGCGATTGGAGCCGTGAGCGCAGCAAAGGTGATCGCTACGCAGCTGTTGTTTACGTGAGTTTATATGGATTCTGTGATCGCCTGAGCCAAGCGATTGCTAGAGGTATCAATAAAACAGATTTGCCCGTGCAATTGGTGGATCTAAGGGGTACTGAACCCCAAGAATTGGCAGCCTTAATTGGAGAAGCAGCTGCAGTGGTGCTCCCCACCCCACCAGCCAATCGCGATAGCGATTTACAAAGCAATTGGGGAACCGTTTTAGCAGCTTTACAAGCGAAACAACCAGTGGGTTTATACGACGCCTATGGCGGCAACGACGACCCGATTGATGCTATTGCTGGCCAATTGCGCGAACTTGGCCATAGCCAAGCTTTTGCAGCTCTGCGCATTCGTAGTGTGCCTGATGCTGCTGCATATCAATTGTGCGAAGAGGCTGGCACCGATTTAGGTCAATTGCTATTGCGCGATAAAGCGATAGCGGCGATGAAGGCTCTAGATGCAGATGTTGATAAAGCTCTAGGTCGCCTTAGTGGCGGCTTATATGTGGTAACAGCGCGGCAGGAAGAACGCAGTAGCGCCATGGTTGCTAGCTGGGTGAGCCAAGCGAGCTTTAACCCCCCCGGGCTAACGGTTGCTGTTGCTAAAGATCGTGCGATCGAGGCGTTATTACAAATGGGCGATAATTTTGTAATTAATGTTTTAGCAGCTGAAAACCACCAGCCCCTACTGCGGCATTTCCTAAAGCGCTTTCCCCCCGGTGCTGATCGTTTTGAGGGTATTGCCACCTTAGATTCTGCCGCCATCGGCGGACCTGTATTAAGCGATGCTCTGGCATTTCTTGATTGCGTAGTGATGCAACGCATGGAATGCGCCGACCATTGGCTTATCTACGCCGAAGTGCGCAACGGCAACGTTGCTGATCAGCAAGCACTCACTGCAACCCATCATCGCAAAGTTGGAAACCACTACTAATGGAAGATCGCCGTGTTATTCAGATAGCGCTAGAGGAGGATTTGATCTGCCTGCGGGGGTTAAGCCCAAAGCGCTTGCGATTTGAGGTGGAGTATGGGCTGGAGCGGGGCACCTGCCACAACAGTTTTCTTCATACCAGTAGCGGTAATTGCGCAGCTGTTCTGGTGCATCCACCTGGGGATGCCTTTGCGGAGCCATTTTTAGAGCAACTAAAAGATTTAGTGCCCTTCACCAGCCCCCTCTCCGTGGTGCTAGGTGATGTGAACCCAAATCGGGTGGCCTTGCTGCAGCGCTTAGCAAAAAGCTGGCCCCAACTAAAACTGGTGGCATCTAATGCCGGCGCAAAACTGCTTAAGGAGTTATGGCACCAACAACGGCCGGGCACTGAGGAGCAAACTCCTCCACCAGCTTTAGCGCCATTGGAGGTGGTTAAACATGAACAGCTACTTGTATTACCCAATGGCCAAGAATTACTGCTATTGGCCTTGCCCACACCACGCTGGCCCGGCGGCTTAGCAGCCTTCCACCTCGCCAGTGGCCTATTGATGAGTGGTCGTTTCTTTGCCGCTCACTTTTGCACCGAAAGCTACGCCGAAATCAATTCCACCAGTAGTAGCGAAGATCGCCGCTACTACTACGACTGCCTGATGGCGCCAATGGCTAACCAGGTGGAAATAGTAGTTAACCGTTTAGAAGAATTAGCAATCCGTAGTATCGCTCCAGGCCATGGCCCCGCAATTGTGGATAGCTGGCGCAGCCTCCTGGCTGATTACCGCCGTTGGGGAGAAGTGCAACGCAAAGCGAGTATTGCTGTAACCCTTATTTATGCCAGCGCCTATGGCAATACCGCCGCTATAGCTGATGCCATTGCCCAAGGTATCGCCCGCACTGGCGTGCGCGTAAACAGCCTGAATTGCGAATTCAGCGACCCCGGGCTATTGCTAGATGGAATTAAGAATTGCAATGCCGTATTAATCGGCTCACCAACCTTGGGGGGGCATGCCCCCACCCCAATTGTTTCTGCCCTTGGCACCTTGCTTGCAGAAGGCGATCGCAGCAAACCTGTGGGGGTATTTGGCAGTTTTGGTTGGAGTGGTGAAGCGGTTGATCTGCTGGAAAGCAAACTTAGTGATGCAGGATTTAAGCAAGCCTTTGCCGCAATCCGGGTGAAATTCAAACCCGATGTTCAAACGCTTAAGCGCTGTGAAGAAACCGGCATGGCCTTGGCGAGGGAGTTGCAACAGCAACAAAAACGTCAACAAAAACGCACTGCTGGCGGCCTCAGTGAAAGCCGCAGCGACCCCGCAGTTCTGGCGCTCGGCAGGGTGATCGGTTCCCTTTGTGTATTAACGGCCCGTAAAGGGGAGGGGGAGCAAAGCCTTAGTGGTGCAATGGTGGCGAGCTGGGTAAGCCAGGCAAGTTTTCAACCGCCGGGTTTCAGTGTGGCGGTAGCCCGCGATCGAGCTGTGGAAGCACTGCTGCATGTGGGCGATCGTTTTGCTTTGAACGTGCTTGCCGCAGGCCGTGAATTAACAACGATGAAGCAGTTTTTGCAGCCTTTTAGCCCCGGCAGCGACCGTTTTGCTGGCCTTGAATTGCGCAACAGCCCCGCGGGGCAACCCCTGCTGCCAGATGCATTGGCATGGCTAGAAGCCACTGTGCAACAACGCATGGATTGCGGCGACCACTGGGTGCTCTATGCCCAAGTAACTGGCGGTGGCCTTTTTGATGAATCGGGCCTAACAGCTCTGCACCATCGCCGCAGTGGCGCTAATTACTAACCGCTTGTATATCTGGCTTTAAAAAAAAAGCGTGTTAATTCGATGGATTTGGGTTCAAATGGGTTCGGTTTGAATTGAAGGTTGTGCAAGCCCTTGAACCAGCGGTGCGATATCGCGGTTTTGTGCTGATCCCTCAGCAAGATTTCAGCTGGCTGGTGAGGCCAGAACGCAGCCCGATGCATGTGCTGCCCTTTCGCGCACCAGCATGTTCAATTTCAGATGTAAAAGCTTTGGTTGATTGGCGTTTGGCGCGGCTGGGGCGCGATCGTCGGCCGAAGCTCGATCTATTACCGCAGCAAATAAAAAGTAGTAGCTCAAGCCCAAGCCAGTTGCGTTTAGAAAATATTGCCAACAATCAACAGCAGCGCTACTGCGCTTAAGCCGCCTGGGGTGGTGGGGTGGGATCCCAGCTTTGCAGCGGAATTACCAAGGTAGCCCAGTGCAAAGGGCGTTGCGGACGGGTGCGGCGTGGTTTACGCACACCAAATGGCACCCGCACCACATTGGTACCTTCCATCTGTACCGTTTCGCCCTTCGCTAAAGATTGCTGTATTTGACCCGCTTGGAAAGGTAACTCAGGGCTACTGAGCACTTTTAGATGAGTGCTGATTTTGCTGGTCATGATCCCCATCAGACAGCTTTGCCGTGAAAACCAAAAGGCTTCCAACCGCACTTGGCTCAGATAATGCAACAAAGGCAAGGCTTAAATCAAGTAGAAAATCTTAAGTTTTAAGTGATTAAAATAAAAAAAGTTTTGTTTTTAGCTCAAATCGCAGTGCCCATCAGGATTAGTAAGATTAAAAAAGATTTCAATTGGGCGTTAATTCAGGGCTTGCCAGCTCTTGCACCGATGGGCAACTGCACACAAGATTGCGATCGCCGTAGGCATTGTTGATGCGAGCCACTGCAGGCCACAATTTATTAGTAAGCAATCCAGCCACTGGGAATGCTGCCTCCTGGCGGCTGTAGGGGCGATCCCACTGATTTGCCGTAACTGCTGCCTGGGTGTGGGGTGCGCGTTTTAAGGGGTTGTTTTGTGGGTCGCTCTGGCCTGCTTCGATCGCCGCCACCTCAAGGCGAATTGACAGCATCGCCTCAACAAAACGATCAAGTTCCCGCAAAGATTCACTTTCGGTTGGTTCCACCATCACAGTGCCCGCCACAGGCCAACTCACTGTTGGGGCGTGAAATCCATAGTCCATCAGCCGTTTAGCAAGATCATCCACCTCCAACCCAGCGCTGTTTTTGAGGGGCCGTAGATCAAGGATGCACTCGTGGGCCACACGTCCGTTTGCACCGCGATAAAGCACGGGGTAGTGGGGGTTCAGTCTTTCCGCTAGGTCGTTAGCGGCAAGCAGGGCAACGGCAGTTGCTTTACGCAGCCCAGCCCCTCCCATCATCCGCACATACATCCAACTGATCGGCAGGATCGAAGCACTACCCCATGGGGCTGCAGACACAGCGCCAATTCCCTTTGCTCCCCCGCAAGGCACTAATGGATGGCCAGGCAGGTAAGGCGCAAGGTGGCTTGCTACCGCAATCGGGCCTACCCCAGGGCCACCGCCCCCATGGGGGATGCAAAAAGTTTTATGCAAGTTGAGATGGCACACATCCGCGCCAAATAAACCCGGCTTGCAAACCCCCACCTGGGCATTGAGATTGGCACCATCGAGATACACCTGGCCGCCATGGCCATGCACCAAACCACAAATTTCGCTGATACCTTCTTCAAATACCCCGTGGGTGGAGGGATAGGTAATCATCAGCGCAGCTAATTGGTTGCTGTATTCAGCTGCTTTCTCAGCTAGATCATTGCGATCGATATTGCCATCGGCATCACATTGCACCGCCACCACCTGCATGCCTGCCATCACTGCACTGGCCGGGTTAGTGCCGTGGGCGCTGGTGGGGATTAAACACACCTTGCGGTGGCTTTCCCCCCTGCTGTTGTGCCAGGCGCGAATTACAAGCAAACCTGCAAATTCGCCTTGGGAGCCGGCATTTGGTTGCAGGGAAACCGCAGCAAAACCAGTGAGGGCAGCTAACCAGCCTTCTAAATCTTTAATTAAACGCTTGTAACCCTGGCGTTGCGGCGCTGGCACGAAGGGATGCAACCCACTAAATGCAGACCAGCTCACCGGCAACAACTCTGCCGCGCCGTTTAATTTCATCGTGCAGCTGCCGAGCGGAATCATCCCGTGCACAAGGGAAAAATCCTTGGCCACCAGCCTTTGGATGTAGCGCAGCAATTCGGTTTCACTGCGATAGCGCTGAAAAACCTCCTGTTGCAACCAAGGGCGAAGCCGGGGGCCAATTTCCCCCACCCCCTCAGGCCTTGCAGCTGCAGCAGCTAGTAGATCGCTGATAGCGGGAGGCTGTTGGCCTAATCCAGCGCCGAAGAGGGCCAATAAGCGCTCCAGTTCAGCAGTATTACTGCAAGCATCAAGGCTGATGCCAATTCCATCTGGCAATTGCAAAAAATTGAACCCCGCCGCTTCTGCTTGGGCGATCCAACTGCTCGGATTTTCTAGCCGCAATTGCAACGTATCGAAGCTGGGGGTGGCACTTAATTCCAGCCCCATCTGGCTTAAGCCCAAAGCCAAAGCAGCTGTTAAGCGTTGCACCTGCAAAGCCTGGGCTTTTAAGCCCTTCGGGCCGTGGTAAACCGCGTAGAAACCAGCCAACACCGCAAGTAACACCTGGGCTGTGCAGATGTTGCTGGTGGCTTTATCACGGCGAATGTGTTGTTCACGGGTTTGCAAAGCAAGCCGCAGGGCTTCATTGCCTTCATCGTCTTTTGAAATTCCAACCAACCTGCCAGGAATCTGCCTTTTATAAATTTCGCTGCAGGCAAAAAATGCAGCATGGGGGCCGCCAAAGCCAAGGGGCACTCCAAATCTTTGGGCGCTGCCCACTGCGATTTCAACCCCCAAGCTGGCCACCGGTGCCATCAACACCTGCGCTAGTGGATCCACCACAGCGATAACTACTGCTCCCGCCGCTTTTGCCTTAGCGATTACCGCCTCAGGATTAAGGCAGCGGCCACTGGCTCCGGGCAACTGCAAAAGCAGGCCAAAACTGCGCTGATCAAACTGCATTGCCAGCGGATCTTCAAGCACCAACTCAATGCCAAGCGGTTCAGCGCGGGTTTGCAACACCGCCAGGGTTTGGGGAAATAAATCCGCCTGCACATGAAAGCGTTGGGCCTCAGGGCGGCGGCATACCCCACGGGCAAGAGCCATCGCTTCTGCTGCTGCCGTGGCCTCATCTAATAAAGAAGCATTGGCAATCTCTAAACCCGTTAGCTCGCTGATCAGGGTTTGAAAATTGAGCAGCGCTTCAAGGCGGCCCTGGGCGATTTCCGCTTGATAAGGGGTGTATGCCGTGTACCAGGCGGGATTTTCAAATACATGGCGCTGCAGCAACGCAGGGATTGGGCAGCTGTAGTAGCCGAGGCCGATCAGGCTGCGCAATTGTTGGTTTTGGCTAGCAATTTGCTCCAAATCCGCCAATGCTTGGCCTTCAGAGCAACCCGTTGGCAATCCCTCGCACGCTTCATTGGCGGGTAGCAAGATCGCTGCAGGCACGCATTCCTGCAATAAATCCTCCAGGGTTTCACAGCTGAGCCGCTCGAGCATCAAGGCCTGTTCAGCTGGCGATGGCCCGAGGTGGCGCTCAACAAAAGCATCAGCCGCCTCTAAATCAAAATTCACTTGCCCTGCACCTTGGCGCTGTAGGCAGCGGCATCAAGCAACGCCGCCGCTTGGCTCGGATCAGTGGCTTCTATTTCCAGCAGCCAGCCAGCACCGTAGGGATCGTTTTGCAGCAGTTCCGGTTGATCAATTACCGCTTGATTGCAGGCCAGCACCCTCCCGGAAAGGGGGGCATACATCTCCTCCACCGCTTTCACCGATTCCACCGTGCCAAAACTCTTACCAAGTTCAAGCGCGGCACCGGGGCTTGGCAACTCAACAAACACAATGTCGCCCAATTGCTGCACGGCAAAAGCACTGATGCCAACTCGAATAGGGGCCGCATTAAGTGCCGCGTATTCATGGCTGTCTGCATAGAGCAGTTCAGCAGGAAAAGAAAGGGCCATCGCCTGCGTGAGGATGGAAAGTGTTTTTAGTTTGAAGCAAGGGCCCACCAGCCCGTGAGTGCCGCAGCTAAAGCAAGGGCCCCGTGGCTGCGGTGGGTGCCCCCTTGGCTGAAGAGCACGTAAGGCTCCCTAAGGGGCGCATCAGCGGAAAATTCACTGGTGCTGCCATCGATAAAGGTGCCTCCTGCCATCACGAGATCACTGCTGTAACCAGGCATTGCTGCTGGCACCGGGTTTAGATAGCTCTCCACCGGAGAGCAACTTTGAAAAGCCCGGCACACCTCCTGCAGGGCCCTTGGATCACCAAACTTCACCGCTTGAATCACATCACTGCGGGCTGCTCCAGGCAGGGGTTGCACCTCTAAATTTTGGTTAAGAAAAACTTGGGCAATTAAATCAGCATTGATCAGGGCTTCTGCCACCATTTGCGGTGCCAAAAATAAGCCTTGAAATAAAAGACGATGCAAATCAAAACCGGTGCCGCCAGCCGCGCCGATACCTGGGGCTGTAAGCCGGCAGCAGGCCTGCTCCACTAGTTCTGCCACACCAGCAACGTATCCACCGGTTGGAACAATTGTGCCGCCGAGATTTTTGATCAATGAACCGGCGATTAGATCAGCGCCAACGGCGGTGGGTTCTTCTGCTTCCACCAATTCGCCATAGCAGTTGTCAACAAAAACAATGCAGTTGCGCTGCAGTTTCTTTATTTGATCGCAGAGCCGAGCGATTTCCGCCACCGGCAGCGAAGGCCGCCAGCTGTAGCCGCAACTGCGTTGAATCAAAACCATCCGAGTTGGAATCGATAGGGCATCGGCGAGGCCCTCTGTATCAACAACGCCTGTGGGGCTTAGGGGTAGTTCGCTGTATTCAATGCCAAATTCCGCAAGAGACCCCTTCCCATGGCCCCGCAAACCGATTACCTCCTCAAGGGTGTCGTATGGGCGGCCGGTGATTGAGAGCAAACGATCCCCTGGCCGCAGCACACCGAATAAGGCTGCTGCAATGGCATGGGTGCCACTCACAAATTGCAACCGCACAGCTGCCTGTTCTGCCCCCAGCACCCGGGCAAAAACACGATCGAGAGTTTCACGGCCTTGGTCGTTGTGGCCGTAGCCATTCACTGAAGCGAAGTGATGGGTGCCGAGTTTTTCAGCTTGGAAAGCAGCTAATACTTTTGCTAACTGCGGTTGCACTGCGGCGGTGCGCTTTGCAGCATGGCCTTCTATCTGCTCCTGAGCAGCTGCCACCGCCTCCCAAGCGCTGGGGCAAGCCACAGGCCACACCGGAAAATCACTCAGCACAGAAGATCGTAATTCGGTATTTCAGCAATCCTCCCCCAGCCCGCTCCAGCAGCTGCTGCCCGATAGCAGCTAAATTCAATCAATCAGCTGTTGCATAAAACAGATCTGATCCCCCCAGTTTCACGAACTGGGTTTTTATTGGAGATTCAATTGGTCGTTGCGCCACAACCTTCCGCCACAGCTGCTTTAAACCAGCAGGAATTGCAGGAAAAGCTTTATGCCCCTCGCGGCCCGTTACCGGTAAATCAAAGAAAGGTAAAAAAAGGTACTTTCGTTTTTATGCTTGCCAACCATGTAGGAGCTGTGGCGGCACTGCTGCCAATGTTCTGGAGTTGGTGGGGGTTGTTCACTTTCGCCTTTCTGTATTGGGTAACAGTGCTTGGTGTAACCCTCGGTTTGCATCGCCTTGTTGCCCATCGCAGCTTTGAAACGCCCCATTGGCTGGAAAGGTTGCTGGTGCTTATGGGCACCTTGGGCGCCCAAGGGGGGCCAGTGGAATGGGTAGGGCTTCATCGCCATCATCACAAGTATTCAGACCAGGAAAACGACCATCACGACGCCGGCAGAGGGCTGTGGTGGGCCCATAGCGAGTGGATGCTCCACAACATCCCTGTGTTGCAACACGTTGATAAATTCACCGGAGACTTGCGCCGCGACCCTTTCTATAACTGGTTAGACCGCTGGTTTTTATTACTGCAGCTGCCTCTAGGGGGGTTGCTTTACTGGTTCGGCGAAGCAAATCAAATTCACGGTGGTGGCTTGGGTTTAGTGCTTTGGGCCATACCTTTAAGGCTCACTGTTGTTTATCACGTAACTTGGCTTGTGAATTCAGCCACCCACGTATTTGGTTATCGCAACTTTGACAGCGCTGATCGTTCTACTAACTGTTGGTGGGTTGCAATCCTTAGTTTTGGTGAAGGTTGGCACAATAATCATCACGCTTTTCCCCATTCAGCCCGCCACGGCCTGCGCTGGTTTGAATTTGATATCACTTGGCAACACATTAAATTTCTACGCCGCCTTGGCTTAGCCCGCAAATTACGCCTTGCTCGCTACCCCAACTAGTTAATTAGTATTTATTATTTCTAATTTTGTCTTAGATTCTCCAGCAATATATCAACGCTTTCAAATTGTATTCCAAGTGAGTTTGATGTAACAAGAAGATCGCTTAATTCAACATCTAATTCATTGGCGCTGTAATCATTTAAGCCCGCCATAACCGCAGCGAATTTTTCACGGCGTTGACGCTTTTCAACTCCATAGGCTGCCATTACCCGATCGCGGCATTCACGCCATGGCCGCCCTCCCGCCAGCAGCAGCCCAAGGGAGGCACTAAGGGCTGGGGCTTCCGCTTCACTAATGCGGAGATCAAAGCCGGGGGGCAAAGCCCTTAGGCCAACAAAAATCTCCAGCAGCTCCCCGGCTCCCAGCACTAAACCTGCGGCATCGATGAGGGCTTGGGGGTTATCGCCAATAGCGGCAGCAAGTTCCTGTTTTTCAGCAATTTGAGCGAGCGGAAGCGGCATTTTTGCTAACCACTGATTGCAACAGCCGAGGGCAAGAAACACCTCAGGGCCGGGGGAAGCTAATTTGCTATTGCGCAAATTAGAAAGTTGGGAGCTGTGCAAACGCCCCAAATCGAGCTGTTCAGCAAGGGCTGGCAGCACCCGATGAGACCAACGATTGCGTTCGTGCCAGGCCCGCAATAGGGCAGCAAAGGCGCCATGGCCCAATTGCAAACGCTCTCGATAATCCACAAATCGCTCCAACCCACGTTGCTCAAATCTAATCATGATCAAGAAGCACAACGAATTGCACCGTGATCAGTTGCATGATCTGAATCCGTATTGCTATGATAGCGAGATCGATACGTATTCGATTTAAATGACAGTTTTATCGGCGCCGCCCCTCGCTGCCGCCATCAGCCCCGCCCGCCGCTCAAGCAGCCTGCGCCACCCCCGCAGAGGGGAAGCTGAGGGCACAGTGCCAAAAGGTGCCCGCTGGGCCACCCTCGGTTTCATGTTGGTTATTCATGTATTGGCCGCCTATGCGCTGCTGCCACGGTTTTGGAGTTTGCCTGCTCTTGCCTCCTTATTGGTGCTCTATTGGCTAACCGCCTGCCTTGGGGTAACCCTTGGTTACCACCGCTTGTTAAGCCACAGGGCCTTTCGGCTGCCGCAATGGCTGGAGCGCTTTTTTGCCACCTGCGGAGCTTTAAGCGCCCAACACGGCCCGATCGATTGGGCCGGGCTGCATCGCCACCACCATAAATTTTCCGATACGGATACTGATCATCACAACAGCAATCGCGGCTTCTGGTGGAGCCACATGGGTTGGATGTTTTCAGAAATTCCAGCCATGGCTTCCGTGCCAAGGCTCACAGGTGATCTCGCTAACGACCCCTACTACCGCTGGCTGAACAAGTGGTTTTTACTACTCCAACTACCTTTGGCCGGCTTACTTTTTTGGATCGGCACCATAACTGGCGCTGGCGGCTGGGCCCTTGTGCTTTGGGGCATACCCCTCAGACTAGTGCTGGTGTATCATGTTACTTGGCTCGTTAATTCGGCCACCCATTGCTGGGGCACTATCGCTTACCCCAGTGGTGATGCCTCCCGCAACAATCGCTGGGTAGCAGCACTCACTTTTGGCGAAGGCTGGCATAACAACCACCATGCTTTCCCCCACTCCGCCAAACAGGGCTTGCAAGCCGGACAGATAGATCTCACCTGGCAACACATCCGCCTTTTGAGAGCCTTAGGGCTTGCCACCAAGGTGCGCCTGCCTGTGAATTAACCACACCAGCTAGTGCCGTAAGCTAAAAGTTCGCCCCAGCAGTAGATCAACCCTCGAGTAATTCCCATGGCTAAACGCGTTTCAGTAGTTTTAAGCGAAGACATATTCACTCTTGGCAAAACCGGCGATTTAGTGGAAGTAGCCCCCGGCTATGCCCGCAATTTCCTTTTGCCAGGCGGTAAAGCCGTTACTGTTACACCCGCAGTGCTCCGTCAGGTAGAGCATCGCCGTGCCAAGGAAGCTGAAAAGCAAGCAGCATTTAAGGCAGAAGCTGTGGCATTCCGCACAGCCCTCGATACCATCGGCCGCTTCACTGTTAAGAAACAAACCGGTGGCGACGATGTGTTGTTCGGCACCGTTACCAACGTTGATGTGGCTGAAGCAATCGAAGCAGCCACCAAAAAAGCAGTAGACAAACGCGATATCACCGTGCCTGAAGTGCATCGCACCGGCAGTTACAAAGTTCAGGTGAAACTGCATCCGGAAGTGGTAGCTGAAATCAATCTGGAGGTGGTAAGCCACTAACAAGAAATGGTTTCTGTTCCCATAAACGAACCCGAACGGGAACGCCCCAAACGCACTGGGGTAGAGCTTTTTGAAGCCACTCCAGATCAACTTCCACCCCAAAACTTGGAGGCGGAGGAAGTGATCTTGGGGGGGATCTTATTGGATCCCGATGCTATTGGTCGGGTGGCTGATGTGTTGCAGCCAGAAGCTTTCTATTTAGGTGCCCATCGGGAGATCTATCGCACCGCCTTGATGCTTCATAGCCAAGGCAAACCCACCGACCTCACAGCGATGGGGGCTTGGCTTGCAGATACTGGCCAATTAGAAAAAGTTGGCGGTAGCAGTCGTTTAAGCGAATTGGTAGAGCGCACCCTCAGCACCGCCTCGATCGATGAGGTGGCGAAATTAGTGATGGATAAATATTTGCGGCGCCAACTTATTCGTTCAGGTAATCAAGTAATCCGCTTGGGGTTTGATCAAAGCAAGCCGATGGATCAAGTGCTGGATGAGGCGGAACAAGAAATATTTGCCATCAGCCAAGCGAAACCAAGCATTGGTCTTACCCCCACCGCTGAAATTCTCACCCGCACTTTTGAAGAAATTGAAACCCGTTCCCTTGGTACTGCGGTAGCCGGTATTCCGGTGAATTTCTACGACCTTGATGCCATGACTCAAGGTTTACAGCGGGCAGATTTAATTATTGTTGCTGGCCGCCCTGCCATGGGTAAAACATCGATTGTTTTAAATATGGCAAAAAATGTAGCTCAATTGCACAACTTACCGGTTTGTGTATTCAGCTTGGAGATGAGTAAAGAACAACTCACCTATAGATTGTTGTCTATGGAGGTGGGTATCGAAAGCGGGCGGCTGCGCACCGGCAGGCTTCATCAAGATGAATGGCCCCTGCTGGGGCAGGGCATCAGCAATCTCGGCAGATTGCCTTTATTTATAGACGACAAACCGAATTCAAGCGTATTAGAAATGCGTTCGCTTTGCCGGCGGTTAATGGCAGAGCACGGCCGAGAATTGGGTTTAATTGTGATTGATTACTTGCAACTAATGGAAGGTTCGGGATCAGAAAATCGGGTACAAGAAATATCAAGAATCACAAGGGGATTAAAAGGAATGGCACGGGAATTAAACGTGCCAGTGATTGCCCTATCCCAGTTGAGCCGCGGCGTAGAAGCGCGCACCAATAAAAGGCCAATGCTTAGCGATCTGCGGGAATCGGGCTCAATCGAGCAGGATGCCGATATTGTGATGATGATTTACAGGGATGAGTATTACAACCCAGATACACCAGATCGAGGTATCACTGAAATAATTATCACCAAACATCGCAATGGCCCAGTGGGTACTGCGAAATTATTATTCGAGCCCCAATTCACCCGCTTCCGTAATCTTGCAGCACCGAGCGGTCGCTAAAATACTTAAAACAATATCAAAATATTTAAGTTCTAAATAATGATGCATTTATTGAAGTAGAATATATAGCCTGCAAACCAAAGCCCCGCTAGCAAGGCTCCCATAACTGCCTGCCTGAGCTGAACGATAAAGACATGAAGGATGAAGGCATAATTAAACATATGGCCCTCTCCCCTGCACCAACTGAAAGCTTCGAGCTAATTGTGGTTGGTGGCGGCCATGCCGGTTGTGAGGCAGCCCTCACCGCTGCTCGGCTTGGAATTAATACAGCCCTTTTTACGCTCAACCTGGATCGCATCGCCTGGCAGCCCTGTAATCCAGCTGTGGGCGGGCCCGCCAAAAGCCAGCTGGTGCATGAAGTGGATGCCCTTGGTGGGGTGATCGGTCGCCTTGCTGATGCCACCGCATTGCAAAAACGGGTGCTTAATGCCAGCCGCGGCCCTGCGGTATGGGCCCTGCGCGCTCAAACGGATAAACGCCAATACGCCCGCCAGATGCAGCAGTTGCTGCAAAACACCCCAAATCTGGCCCTGCGCGAGGCGATGGTGACAGGCCTCGAAATTGAAGGCAATCCTGGCGAAAATGCACGGATCAAAGGGATTAACACCTATTTCGGCAGCACCTATGGCGCCGAGGCAGTGATCCTCACCGCAGGCACCTTCCTTGGTGGCCAGATCTGGGTGGGTAATCAATCAATGGCTGCAGGTAGAGCCGGCGAACAAGCAGCTGTTGGCCTCAGCGAAGCGTTGATAAAAATGGGCTTTGAAATGGGAAGGCTTAAAACCGGCACCCCGGCCCGGGTGGATCGCCGCAGTATTGATTTTTCTGGGCTTGAGGAACAACCAAGTGATGCGGCTGATCGCTTTTTTTCATTTGATCCCACTGCCTGGGTAAGCGGCGAGCAGATCAGTTGCCACATCACCCGCACCACTGCAGCCACCCATCAATTAATCAAAAACAACCTGCATCTAACGCCTATCTATGGCGGCTTTATCGATAGCAAAGGGCCCCGTTATTGCCCCTCGATTGAAGATAAAATCGTGCGTTTTGCAGATAAAGAAAGCCACCAGATCTTCCTTGAACCAGAAGGCCGCGATACACCAGAGATCTATGTGCAAGGGTTTTCCACCGGGCTACCAGAGCGGTTGCAACTTGAATTGCTACGCACCCTGCCGGGCCTTGAGCAATGCGTGATGTTGCGGCCGGCCTACGCCGTTGATTACGACTATCTCCCCGCCACCCAACTAAAACCATCGTTAGAAACCAAGCGAGTGGCGGGGCTTTTCTCTGCAGGCCAATTAAATGGCACCACCGGCTACGAGGAAGCGGCTGCCCAAGGCCTTGTTGCGGGGCTCAATGCCTCACGAATGCTGAGGCAAAAGCCAGCGGTGCATTTCCCAAGGGAGGGAAGTTATATCGGCACGATGGTTGATGATTTGATCAATAAAGATCTGCGCGAGCCCTATCGGGTACTCACTAGCCGCAGTGAATATCGCTTGATATTGCGGGGTGATAATGCCGATCGGCGCCTCACGCCCCTGGGTAGGGAGTTGGGTTTGATCGATAACCGTCGCTGGCAATTATTCGAACAAAAACAAGTTGCGATAACAGCTGAAATTAAGCGTTTAGAGCAACAACGGCTACGGCTAAATGATCCAGCGGCAGAAGCGGTAGTAGCTGAAAGCGGCATTCCAATTCGCGGCTCGATCACCCTTGCCGATTTACTGCGCCGCCCTGGATTCCATAGCGCTGATTTAGTTCGCCATGGCTTAGCTGCTGAAAATCTGCCGGCTGCAGTGCAGGAAGGGGCGGAAATTGATGTGAAATACAGCGGTTATCTAGCCCGGCAAGAACAACAAATCGAACGGGTACAACAACAAGGCAAACGGCTGATTCCCGAAACCATGGCCTATGAATCAATCAATACCCTTTCAAGTGAAGCGCGCGAAAAACTAAAAGTGGTGCAACCGCTAAGCCTTGGCCAAGCAGCCCGTATCCCAGGGGTGAGCGCTGCTGATATCACTGCGCTGTTGTTGCATTTGGAATTGCAGGAACGGCAAGTAAAAAAACAAAACTTCAAAGCAGCCCACTCGCCAGAAGCCGAAAGGATCGATAGTTTGGAGCGCTCGAGGTAGCCCTCTGACCAATAACCTGCGCCAGCTTGATCAACTACGCCGTAATCGTTCCTACTGGGAATTGCGCGCCGAACAGATCATGGACAGGGTATTTGAACCGCTGGAGGGCTCAGCTGCGCGCTCAAAAACCCTTACGGCAACAGCACTTGGTGAAAAGCAAAAGCAAAACCCTTCTCTAACGCGCTGGAAACTCACCACCCCAATCGCCTTGGTGGTGGGGTTCAGCCTGGCTGCTGCCGTTGCGGGCATGTTTTCAATTCTGCTCTGGCGCAGCTGGATGCAAGCCCGCCAGGATTTGAATCAAGAACGCCAACTGCTGGTGCTTGAACGCCTGCGGCAACTAGGACCCATCAGCCCGCCAAATCCAAGCCTGAATCAATTGCCACCTCCTGAACCTCAACTTTCAGCAGCGGAATCCAGCTGGTTTGAAGCCCCTGCACCAATTCGAGTGCCTATCCCAGCAAATACACCCGCTGCGCAGGCTCCACCGCCAACCCCCAATCAAGTCATTAGCCCAATCACAAACCCAGCATCAGTGCCAATGCCTGAATTGCTGGGGGTGGTGCAGGTGCCAGGCCGCGGCGGCACTGCAATTTTTAATACCACCACCGGTTCCGTAACAGCAGCTGTTGGCGAAAATATCGGTAGTAGTGGCTGGCAACTGCAGAGCGTGGCAAATGATCAAGCCCAGATCATTCGCCAAGGAATAGTGCGTGTTTTGAGCTTAAGCAGCCGTTGACATGGCAGAACTGATAGAGCCTTCTCCCCAGGTGCTCTGGCAGGCAGCAAATCTTGAGGGGGAACTACTTAATGGGCCCTGGCAATTGCTGCTTTTAGGAGATGGGAGCCCCACTCGCCATTTACAACTACTCACGGGCGCTGTGGTGGAGGTGGAAGTGGCGGCAATGGCTGCTGAACCAGAGGGGTGGCTGCAGCCAAAGCAGGTGGAGGAGCTGGAAACCCCGTTACTGCGGCGCCAAGTGTGGCTGATCTGCGGCGGTGAAACCCTGGCCTGGGCTGAAAGCTGGTGGAACCAATCAAAAGCGGAGCAAAATCTGAGGGAACGCCATCAGCCGATCTGGCGCAGCCTCACCAGCAATCGCACTGAACTATTTCGCGAAGTTGATGGGTTAGCCCTAGTGAATGCCCCTTGGTTGCAGAAACGCTTTAAAAGCAGCGGACCCTTCTGGAGCCGCCATTATCGTTTCTTTAGGCAAGGAGCCACTCTTACTGTGATCCAAGAGGTGTTTTCGCCTGCCCTGGAACGCTTTTTGGGATCAGCCTGCACCGAAAAAAATTATCAACGTTTGTTAAACATGTGTGGGGATGCTGCTAAAGCGGCTGATCAGATTGCTTAATTCTTGCTCTTCGCCAGGATAGACGCACTACGGGAATTCCAATTGGATCCCAATCAATCCTGGATAACCCTCACTGATCTTGGCCGATTATTCGGCATTTCAGCAGTATTTTGCGGCAAATTGCTCGGCGAAGCCGGCATGCGCGATTCCGATGGCATGCCTAATGCTGCAGCCCTCGATGGGGGCTATGCCTTTCGCCGCCCTGAGCAAAATGCCAATCGCTCAATCCTCTGGAATCAGCAACGCTGCTCCGAACTGCTTTTAGAAAAAGGTTTACAACTAATGGACGAACAACAACTCATCTTGCAGTGGGCTGATCTGCTTTCTGCCCTAGAAGAAGGCTCTCCTTCTGTAGATGCCTCCCCAGCTCAAATGGCTGAGGATTTACCTGTGCATTTAGTTCCAGCTGTAAATCAACGTTTACAAGTTATTGGTAGCTCCTTCCAAGTGGCAGGGCGTGAAACGGTAGCTGCAGGAAATTCAAGATAGCTTTGTGTAGTTACAAATAAACTATTTGTGGATTTAGCTAGGCGCCGATTCTTACTTTTACTTAGCGGCAGCATTGCAGGCCTTGCTGTAGTTCAACCGGCGGTTGCCAAAGCAATTAACTCTTTGCAACAGCAACTTTTACCGTTTAAATCTCTGCGTCTCCCCATACCTTTACCTGTAGATGGCCTTGATGCCACTGCCCAAACGCAGCAATATAAGGTTGTTCAGGTAGAAGATCGCCTTGAAATCCCTAAGGGTTACAACCAGGAGCTACTCGTTAGCTGGGGGGATCCCGTTGGCGAAGCAAGGTTTGGCTACAACAACGACTACCTAGCCCTTATTCCTCTAACACCTGAGCAAGCCCTGCTCACGGTGAATTTTGAATATATAAGCCCACTACCTTGGCGCCAAGCCTTTAGGGAGGTGGTTGGCAAAAATCTGCCTTACAGCAGCGTGCAGGCTGGCCTTCTCCCCTATGGCGGCAAGATTGATGCTTATTCACTGCCAAAAGAAGCGCCTTTACGGCTTGAAATCGAACAACTAGCAGCAGAAGCATTAAGCGATCAAGGGCTTGGCGTAATTCGGCTGCAACGTTTAGCTAATGGCGGTTGGCGCCGCAACCCTGGCCCCCAAGATCGCCGCATTACCGGTCTTTCGGGCTTGAAAGATCCAAGCCAACTTTTACGTAGCACCGGCCCTGCAGTAGCAGTTTTTAATAGCGCTAACCGGCAGGGTTACAACGATGGCCTCGGAGCAGCAATCATTGGCAGCTTTGGCAACTGCGCTGGAGGCAGCACCCCTTGGGGCACCGTATTAAGCGCTGAGGAAAATTTCCAATCCCAGGTGCCAGAAGCCGTTTATGCAGATGGCAGCTCCTTCCCCCCTGCCTCTAAACCATTTCAATGCACCGAACAGGCCTTGAATGGGCTTGGCAATCCCTTTGGCTTAGCGGGCAACAAATACGGTTGGATGGTGGAGCTGGATCCAGCTAACCCCCAAGATCCGGGCACAAAACACACAGCCCTTGGTCGCTTTCGCCATGAAGCGGTAGCAATTAGGGCAGATGCCGGTAAACCTCTAGAGGTGTATTCAGGTTGTGATCGCCGCGGCGGCCACCTTTATAAATTTGTAAGCCAAGGAGTGGTTCAAAACCGCAAAGATCCAGCTAATAGCGAGTTGTTTAGCGCAGGAGTGCTCCATGGCGCCGTATTTAATAGCGATGGCAGTGGTGAATGGCGGGCCCTTTTACCAACTACCCCAGTAGCACCAATCGCAGCACCGGTGTTATTACCAAATTCCGATCGCAGTAAAGGGGGGGCAGAACTATTTAAAACTGCAGCAGATATCAACACTTATCGCAAGCAGTTTCGCAACCTTGCTGATTTATATAGCGAACAGGGCGCGATTTTGATCGATGCTCACTTTGCTGCTAATGCTGCTGGTATCACCGGCACCGCCCGCCCGGAAGACACCGAGATCGATCCTCGCAATGGCGATTTATTAATTGCTTTTACCTCTGGCTTACCCGGCGATGAAGGGGTGCCAGATCAAACGATTTTTAAAGGGCCTAAGGGGCAAACCCCCTGGAATGAAGGCTGGATAATGCGGCTACGGGAAAGCGGCAACGGCAAATTCAATTGGAGCATGGTGGCAAGTGGCGGTAAACCTCAAGAAGGAGGTTTGGGGTTTGCCAACCCGGATAATCTCGCCTTTGATCCCAGCGGTGCCCTTTGGATGGTTACCGATATCGGCACCAAAGAACAAAACGACTACCGCAATGGTGGTGAATTCGGTAATAACGCCTGCTGGGTGTTGCCCACCAGTGGGCCTCAAATCGGCCAAGCTTTTTGCTTTGCAATTGGGCCGATGGAATGCGAACTCACAGGCCCCACCCCTAGCGCTGATGGACGCAGCCTTTTACTTGCGGTGCAGCATCCCGGCGAACTGCACGGCCGCCGGGAGCAGGGAGCAAAAGAAGCTCGTGGCTTTGAGTTGCAAAACAATGCAGGAAAATCATTCCAGCAGCTGCGTTGGGTGCCCCTCGGTTCAAATTGGCCTGATGGCAGCAGTGCCTCATGGCCCCGGCCTGGGGTGGTGGTAATTCGCCGCAGCGATGGCAGGGCTTTACTTAGCCCTTATTAAGGCTTTTGGTGGCCTGATTGAGCATCTCCTGCAGGTGGGCTTCATCTGTATGGCTGAGATTGGTTTGCAGCAGATGGGCATTAGGGGCATGGCTGCGCAACTTTTCAATCACGCGATCCGCTGTGGCTTCTTTCACCATCAAACAAAGTGCTGCACTGTTGGGCCGCAGGGTATCCCCCACCTCACGCAAGAAACCATCATTAATGCCTAGATCTGTAAGGGCACCAGAAGCAGCACCAACCCCCGCACCAACAGCAGCTCCAAGGATGGGGTTAAGGAAAATTAAACCCACCAAACTGCCCCAAAAACCACCGCTCACAGCACCAGCGGTGGTGAGATTAAGGGCTTGATGTAATTCCACCTTGCCTTCGCTGTTGCATTCCACCACTACCGCATCATCAAGTGAGATCAAGTGGTCTTGCTGCAAAGCCACCAGCTCTTTACGCACATCTTGGGCTTCTGTAACGCTATCGAAACCAAGAACAATTAACTGACTCATGGAAGTGATTAATGCTGCTTAATTAGTAGCAGCATGAGGTAAAGAGCCAACTAATTGTTACGGCGTCTGTAGGAACGCGGCATCGGACGAACCGGCTTAACTTCAGTGCGCTGCCAATGGGGGGTGGTGAAGCTTTCGTCTGCGGGCCAGCTTTCCTCTAACCAACTTTCTTGAACTGGGGTGCGGCGCGAAATTGCATCTAATGGCCTCTTAATTTGGCGGCGGGAGCTGGGCCGAGCAGCCGCAACGCCATCAACAAATTCACGGCCGCGATCAAGCCAGCCCTCAAGGCGTTCCTCTAAACCTGCATCAAAAAAACGATCTGCCATCAAGCATCAAGGCCGTATTTGCAGCTTAAGGCTGCTGCTGCGCAGCTGGCTTTCCCGCCATAAGCCAACAGCACTAATTACCCAGCCGCTGATCAATATTCCACCTAAAAATTCAGCCACCTTGTTCACCCGCTCGAAGCTTCGTGATTAGGGCTGAAGTTAAGGGCAAAACGCGCATCCCAAACACCAGCGTTATGAAGCTCACAACAATTGCGACAGGCCAAACCTTTACGGCGGCGGCGATAGGCAATTTTTTTACCGCAATGGCCGCAACAGGCCCACCAAGCAGCGGCTTGTAATGGCATCGGATAGCTGTGGCGCAAACTCACCTGAAAGTTTTTTTCAACGCTATTAATCGAAGCCATGCGGGCCCGAAATTGGGGACCATGCACCTCTTTTAAAAGCAGAATCCGATCTACCCAGGCATGGATCATTTCGTGGCAAAGGGTGCTCAAGGTGGCCTCTGGCGGCAGGGGCACCAGCAGCGGCTGCGAAAGCACAATTTCACTCAAGTGAGGCCCAAAGCGATATAAACCAGCGCTACGGCTGAGGCGGCCATCGCTCCAACGCAGTTGCAATGCTGGGTTAGCAAGCTGCCCTAAGGCGCTATCAAAATATTGACGATCCAAGCGATGGAACAGTGGCAGCAATGGTTCCAGGGGCATCATTTGATTTTGACGCCTTAACTAAAACAACGCAACGGAACGCCGTCCTTCAGACTTAAGCGATCACGGGCTGCCACCGATGGATCTTGATTGGGTTGTTGTTCGCGCTGTTAGCAGCAAGCTGCTCTTAGCGGGTGCCGGCGCTTTACTTCTTTATTGGACCGTTAGTGCCGTAAAACTTGTAATTAGCGCCCGTGGTATCAATCCACTACTGAAGCAATTTTTCAATCAGATTGCCTCAGGGCGGGTTGATGCCGCCTACTTGCTCACTACCAAGAGCTATAGGCAGCATGTGAACCGGCAGCAGTTCATCCGCTTTTTAGCTGGGCTACAACTAAATAAATATCGCAACTTGAAATCAGGGCGCCCCAGAATTCAAGAAGGCCAGATCATGCTCACAGTGAAATTAAAAAGTGATGGCAAAGAAGAACTGCCATTGGATTTTATTTTTGTGAAAATAGAAGATAACTGGCGGGTGGAGCGGATCAACCGTTTGGATTCCTAAACAAGGTTCACTTATGGCACCCACTTCTGTTGCAGCACGGGCAGAAGAGTTGCGGCGTTTGTTGATCGCTGCTGCCCATGCCTACTACGTGCTGGATGCACCGGCACTAGAAGATGCCGTATACGACCAGCTTTATCGCGAATTACTCGAACTGGAGCAGGCCCATCCTGAATTAATTAGCGCCGATAGCCCAAGCCAACGGGTGGGGGG